>Ga0116149_1000251_pt1 | contig 71379 bp, 63 predicted proteins | sample AD_UKC057_MetaG_FD_89787 | JGI IMG/M metagenome (GOLD analysis project Ga0116149, IMG submission 89787) | Active sludge microbial communities of municipal wastewater-treating anaerobic digesters from USA - AD_UKC057_MetaG | ecosystem: Engineered > Bioreactor > Anaerobic > Digestate | place: USA...
CCCATTGGCAGATTTGTTAATGGGATTTTGAATGCAAAGTCGGCATCATAAAGCGGGCATTTTACCTTTTTGGTTGCAGGACCGCTGAACGAATTGTCGGTGGAGTATTCAAACCCGAAAGCAATATCCTCTTTTTTGATGTCTGATAGTACAAGGCTTCCGGACATCGTAACCGAATACATCCCTAAGTCAATTACATCCTGCGTTACGGCTTCAGGGTCGGCAACGACCGGATCGTCATTTTCGTCGCCGCATCCGACAAAAATCAGTGCCAAAATAGCAAGCGATAGGTATCTGAACTTTCTCATAAAATTGGAATTAAATAATTACGTTTTTTGCAAATATAATATAAATACTATCGAATGATAAACCTATTCTGTTGCATTTATGTTGAAACATTTTTTTAGGGACTGAATTGTTGTCAAAGAACAGTTTTTGACGTTATTGAAATTTGATTTGCCGGAGTAATAATTTCTGAAACATTATTGCAAAATAGACTCGGTTGGAGTAACTTTGGTCTCGTTATGAATGATGACTTAAAACAACTGTTGCAGCGGTATTCCGGATGTGAAGCCGGGCAGGCAACAAGGCTTAAGACGGCCGGCTCCAACAGGATCTATTACCGTATGGCGTGTGACGGTGATACGATTATAGGTGTGGAGGGTACGAATCCCGATGAGAACGCCGCATTTATCGGTATAGGACGCCATCTTCGCAGTCAGAAGCTGCCGGTGCCTGAGATCCTGGCGGTATCGGATAGCGGAATGTCTTACCTGCTGCAGGACCTTGGCGATGATCCACTCTATGAGCTGATGGGGAGTGCCCGTGAGAGCGGTCATTATGAAGAGGAGCATGTCAGGCTGTTGGAGAAGACTATGAGTCTGCTGCCCGACCTGCAATTCAAGGGCGGAAGCGGTTTGGATTTCAAGGTCTGTTTCCCTTGTGAGTCATTCGACAGACGCAGTATATTATGGGACCTCAACTATTTCAAATACAATTTTCTTAAGCTTACGGGAGTGGAGTTCCACGAGGCGCGTCTTGAGGACGATTTTGAGGCATTTGTCACGCTGCTGCTCAGGGATGCTCCTTACGACACCTTTATGTATCGCGATTTCCAGGCCCGTAACGTTATGATTCTGGACGAAGAGCCCTGGTTCATAGATTTTCAGGGAGGACGCCACGGGCCTATAGAGTATGATGTGGCTTCGTTCCTGTGGCAGGCGAGTGCGGCATATCCCGATGAGCTTAAGACTCATCTTATAGATGTTTATCTTAAGTCGCTGGAACGCTGCCGCAATGTGAGCAGAGAGGTGTTCCTTAAAAATCTGCTTCACTTTGCAATGTTCCGTACGTTGCAGGTGCTGGGCGCTTACGGGTTTCGCGGCTATTTTGAACGTAAGCTCTATTTTATCAAGAGCATACCGGCCGCTATCTCAAATTTACGTACATTGCTTGATGCAGGAGTCGGGGCCGATGAGTACCCCTATCTGACAGAGGTGCTGCGACGGATTGTGGATTTGCCGCAGTTTGCATCGGCCGATAAGGGCGATGACGGTCGTCTTACGGTGCGGATTATAAGTTTTTCATACCGTTACGGCATACCCGACGACAATAGCGGCAACGGCGGCGGTTTTGTTTTTGACTGTCGCGGGCTGCATAATCCCGGTATGTACGAGCGCTTCAGGCAGTTTACCGGAGCCGATGCGTCTGTCATAGAGTTTTTGGAAGAGGAGGGTGAGGTGCAGAGTTATTTGGATAATGTTTACCGGCTGGTTGACATGTCGGTCGGGAAGTATTTGAAGCGGGGTTTTACAAATCTTATGGTTGCTTTTGGGTGCACCGGCGGCCGCCATCGCTCGCTATATTGTGCAAACCATCTGGCGGAGCATCTGAAGGAGAAGTTTGCGGGCGGAATAAGAATTTTGCTTGAACATCGCGAACAGAATATAAGCGAAGAGTTATGAATGCGCTGATCTTGGCCGCAGGATTGGGGACCCGCCTGGGCAGCCTGACCGCCGACTGTCCCAAAGCGCTGGTCGAGGTGGCCGGACGTACAATGCTGGAGCATCAGATACGTCGTCTGTCTGTCGCAGGATTTGACCGTTTTGTAATCAATATCCACCATTTTGCGCCTAAGGTGAGAGCGTTTCTTGCCGACAACTCAAACTTCGGTCTTGACATACGCCTGTCCGATGAGAGCGGCCTGCTGCTGGATACCGGCGGCGGAATACGTCAGGCAATGCGTCTGTTCGACAATGATGAGCCGGTGTTGGTGCACAATGTGGATATTTTCTCTTCAACCGACCTTAAGATGCTGTATGAGGGGCATCGGAAGAGCGGGGCCGATGCTACGCTGTTGGTGGCACGCCGCTCTTCGTCAAGGTATCTCTATTTTGATGAAAACGGGATGTTGTGCGGCTGGAGCAACGAGAGCACCGGTCAGGTACGTTCTCCTCTTGCCGGATTCGACAAGAGCCATTATACCCCCTATGCTTTTCAAGGCATACATGTTGTGTCGCGGACTTTGCTGCCGCTGCTTGATTCCGTTCCCGACCGGACGTTTGGGATAACCCGTTTCTACCTGGAGCATGCCGACAGGCTTAAGCTGCGTAAGGTTGTGGTATCTTCCGAAGGGTGGGTTGATGCCGGTAAACCCGAAACCCTTTCGGCCGCTGAACAGATGCTGGCCTCTTTGGGATATGAGTAATAATCGGCTGCTGGATGAGATGATGCTTCACAGGGACCCGGCCCAGGTGGAGGGACTGATGCGTTTCTTCAAGACCGGCCCGGGAGAGTACGGCGAGGGTGACCTGTTTCTTGGCATCAAAGTTCCGGTGACCCGTGCCGTGGTCAAGAGGTGCCGGCCCTATGTGAGCTTTGCGCATCTTGAGGAGTGTATAACCAACAGATACCATGAGGTGCGTCTTGCAGCGCTTCTCTGTCTGGTGAGGATTTTTGATGACTCAAAAAGGGATCCCCGATTGCAACATGAGTGTATTGAGTTTTACCTTGCTCATACTGACTATATAAACAACTGGGACCTTGTGGACCTGTCATTTTATAATCTGTTGGGAACATGGCTGCTTGACAAGGACCGCACCATACTTTACGATTTGGCGCGTAACGGCCGCACCATATGGGAGCAGCGCATAGGTATGGTCAGCACCATGCAGTTTATCCGTCACGGGGAGTTGGACGACACCTTCAGAATAGCCGATATTCTCATTGATCATGAGCACGACCTGATACATAAGGCTGTGGGTTGGCTTGTGCGTGAGGCCGGCAAGCGGGATACTGAGGCTCTTAAGGAGTGGCTTGAGCCCCGTTATCGTACAATGCCGCGTACAATGTTGCGCTACGCCATTGAGAAGTTCCCCGACGACGTCCGCCGCAGCTATTTGAAACGGTAAACTTTCTCTCTGCCGGACCGGTCTGTCAATCAGTGACAGCAAACTCCCTTTGCACCGAACTGTTTGTCAATCAGTAACGGTAAATTATTCCGTACGATTTGAGTAGAAGCATTTCAGGCTCGTGCCGGGGTAGTAGTGCCTTAGGATTTCGCGGTAATTGCAGCCTTCCGATGCCATCACGGCGGCTCCTATCTGGCATAGACCCACTCCGTGTCCCCAGCCGGCTCCGTGGAGAGTGAAACCTGTCAACCGGCCTTCTGTGTCCGTCTCTTTTTCGACAACAAAAGCGCTGCTGAACAGGTGTGACTCCGAGAGGCAGCGACGTATCTCCAACTCTTTGCCGATGTTGACGGTGCGCAAAGTACCCTCTATCTCCAACTCCTTTATACGGCCGGAATGCCCCCGGCTTATCGGGCGCAGATCTTTGATTTCGCCTATCTCAAGGCCGGATTTCCGGCGGAATATTTCAGAGAGCTGTTCGATACTGTATTCCACTTTCCACCGGTAGTAATCGGGTGTTTCAAGGTCATAACCGTTTAGCGATTCGGCCAATATATTACCGCTTGCGGAATTGCAGAATGACTCCGGCTCCGAGAGGATCCAACTGCGTGCATTCTCTTCGACGGTGAGATCGGGCAGGGCACCTTTTTTATCTATGTTGCTGTCGCGCAGGGGTATAAGATAGGGTATCTGTTTATCCTGCCAGCAGGTGTCGAACTGTTCGGTTATGCCCCCGCAGCATTTGCTGAAACGGGCATCGCACAGACGGTTTTCATATGTCAGGATCTCGCTGAATGTCTCCCTTACAGCGGACCGGGCGGCGGGATTGATTATGCGGGTAAGTCCCTGGTAGCGTTGGCAGTGATCGTCGGCACAGACATCGAACAATTTGTGCTGGTCATGGTCATACCAGCGCATTATGCGGTTGTCAGACCGCTTACCGCAACTAGCTGTGTTAGTTTTGAGAGGATGGAGTGAGCGAATTTGCGCCAGCACCCAACTGCGGGAGATCACGGCATGTGCTTTGAGGAACTCCTTGGGGGCAGAGGGTTTCATCTCCGATGATATTACGCTTGTCAGATACTCTTCAATCGGCAGCAGATTGATGGCCCGTACATTCTCTCCTTCGGGAACGAAGATGAGGGTACCGGGGAAGGTCTGATCTTCACACCGCTCCCAGTGGAATCCTATGCCTATCGTCACATCGTACAGAGTGAATGTGCCGCCGTGCTCGTGGGGTGTGAGTATGACTTGGTCCACCAGTATGCCGCTCCAGTTCAGCTTGCCTTGAACTGCGCTGATCGTCATCTCGCCTTCAAGACTGCGGCGGCCGTCAGTGAAGCTGTCATTAAGGCAGAAACGAATCTCTTTTGCAGCCATTATACCAACTTTGATATCGGGCTGCGAAGGTGTGACCTGACGGAAAATTTCAAGTACCTTGCTCTCATTGAGTTTATCGAAATCCTCTTTTCGCGGCGTTATGACGAGTCCGAACATGTCTATTGCTCCGGGACTGACCGTGACTCGGTCGTCGCCTTGGGCAAAATAGCAGTCGGGCCGGTGTTTGCCGCGTGGTATGACGGCGGTAACGACCTGCCCGTTATGGTTAAATGAGAGTACGTTCACCCGCGGCTCATATTCGTTTTCACATATAGGCATGTCGTTTAATATGCTCCACATTTTTTCGGGGTCGGAGCCGCTAAATACTATTACCGGAAAGCCGAAAGGCTCTATGGTTACAGGCTCATCGCCGCGGGGCGGTTCACTGCCACGTAATATATCTACAAGCGGAATATTATCGGCGCTGCCTATCTGCATATGCAGGTGATCGGGCGCCGATGCTCCGCTGACCGGTCCGTTGTAGAATATTATGTATTCCGGCTTCAGCTTCCCGGCTATCTGTACCATTTTTTCATAGCAGTCTCTGATGGCTTGAGGCCGGTGCTTACGGCTGACCACACAGAAGTGTTCCCTGAGTATGGGGTATGGGTTTACGAGAAGGTCATATCCGTCGCCCAGGTCTGCTGCCTGTTGTTCTTTGGGGCGGTTTTTGGCACAGAGGAAACAGCGCCGTGCAGCTATTTCGGAGGGGTCTATCCCGGCTGTCGTGGAGATTATCCTGGCGGGATTGAACTGTAACCTGAGTCCTGACGATGAGATGACTCTTGTCTTTATGCGGCGTAGGTTGCTGAATGCTTTACGGCATGAAGGCCATCTGTCCAGTTGCTCTTCAAGGTGTCTGTCGAGATTATTTAGAATGTTTTCCATCAGCTTATATTTTGTTACGTGCCAAACGTCTTTTCAGTTCTTCCGTTCGCACTGAATCTTTGTAATAGTTGTTTGCATTGACTCTGTCGGCGCTCAGGGCGGCGTCGCTGTTGCCCTCCCATCGGCGGCAGAGATAAAGCTCATCGAATATGCGGCCTATCCTGTAGCGGCCGGCTATGTTTATGGCTATTGCATAATCCTCTCCGTAACTTACGTTGGGGAATCCCATGCTGCGTGCAACGGGGGTGTAGAAGGCGCGGGGAGCGCCCAGACCGTTTATGCGCAGGGCGTTGTTGGGCCCGTTTTCATCGGTCCACTCACGGTGGTCAATTATTCCGGGCGGCAGGGTCTCAAGTTGGAAGTTGCACATGCGGTAACTGCCTATGACCATGGCATATCCGCCGTCTTTTTCGCGGAACTTGTCAACGATTGTCTGTAGTGTATGCGGGCTGCTGTAGAGGTCGTCGCTGTCTAACTGAACGGCAAACCGGCCGCATTGAGGGCTATTCACTGCAAGGTTCCAGCATCCCCCTATTCCCAGATCGGTTTGACGGGGTATGATATGCACCAACCGCTTGTCGGCGAGGGCAAGTTCCTTCAAAATCTGTGTGGTGTCATCGGTGGAGTGGTTGTCAACCGCAATGATATTAAACGGCAGGCCGGTCTGCTGTGTGAGAGCCGATTTTACGGCATCTTTTATGGTGGCGGCACGGTCTTTGACAGGGATAATGACCGATGTTTCCACCGGGAAATCACCTTCGTCAACATTGATCTTGGCTCCTGCGCCGGGTTCTATATAGGCTCCTATCCGTTTGAGATACTCCGTACAGGCGGCCTCCAGTTCAATTTGTATGCTGCGGTTACGCGGATTCACATAATCGAACTGCTTCTGTCCCGATGTGCGGAAATCGGTTTCGGTTACGGTGTACAAAGGTTGTTTCAGATGTACGATGGGCAGATGTTCCTGAATGACCAGCCGCATCTGGTAGAAACCGGCCAGATCCAGATTGGCCGGCTCTTCTTCGGCCAAATAGGCATCGATTCCTGCACGGGTAAGCAGAACTAATGCTCCAAAGTCAAAGTCATCGCGAAGGCTGCCTTCTTGCAGCTCTATGACGGGAGCGGGGATAATAGCGTTTTCGCCGCTCATTTTGAGATGGTCGGAATAGACCATTCCCGCCTTTGCGGCGTAAGCGTACTCCTTCATGCGGAGTACCGATTCTTCGCTAATCTTAACCTCTTTTCCACTTATGTTAAGCAGCAGATATCCGTTTTCACATGCCGCTAAAGTTTTCCTTACATATCTGGTGGAAGCCCCGTATTGCGGTAAATCAATTATATCAATCATGTCAGCGAAAGTAATAAATTATTTTTTTACCTTTGTGTTTTATGCGATAAAAATGGATGTTGATGAAGAATCTTCTCGGAATGACCATGACCGAACTGCAACAGGTGGTTGCTGAAAACGATATGCCTCTTTATGCGGCCGGACAGTTGGCCGACTGGCTCTACATAAAGCAGGTTGACTCCATAGACAAGATGACCAACATATCGCTCAAATCCAGAGCCAAACTTTCGGAAAACTATACAGTATCTCTGTCACAGCCCGTCGGATCGGCGTTGTCAGTTGACGGTACCGTTAAGTATCTGTACGAGGTTGAGGGCGGCCATTTTATTGAATCGGTCTTCATTCCCGACGATGACAGGGCAACTTTATGTATCTCATCGCAGGTGGGCTGCAAGATGGGTTGCGTCTTCTGCATGACGGGCCGTCAGCATTACAGTGCAAATCTTTCTACCGCCGACATTTTAAACCAGATCATATCCTTACCCGAGAAGGAGGCGCTTACCAATGTGGTCTTTATGGGAATGGGCGAACCTCTTGATAATCTTGATAATGTCCTGAAGGCGATCGAGATTATGACTTCCGATTGGGGATTCGGCTGGAGCCCCAGACGCATAACGGTTTCAACGGTGGGGATGCGCCGCGAACTTAAGCGGTTCATCGAGGAGTGTGACTGCCATCTGGCCGTCAGCCTGCATGCCTCTTCACCCGAAAAGAGAGGTGGACTGGTTCCTGCCGAGAAGGCTTTTTCCATGATATCAATGATTGAAGTGCTGAAAAAATATGATTTCAGACATCAGCGGCGACTCTCTTTTGAATATATTATGTTCGACGGAGTAAACGATTCAGTCGATGATGCCGATCGGTTGGTCAGGGCGCTTCAGGGTCTTAGCTGCCGCGTAAATCTGATCCGATTTCATGCCATACCGGACAGCCCGCTCAGGGCATCGCCCGAGGAGCGTATCCTGCAGTTTCGCGACCGGCTTACGAGCCGCGGCATATTTACCACTGTCAGAGCTTCACGCGGAGAGGATATATCGGCTGCATGTGGGATGCTGAGTACAATGAAACATAAAAACCAATAAATATGAAACAATTTAATTTTTTTACCGGATTAATCTCCTTGTCACTCTTTTTTCTGGTCTCTTGCGACGGAGGCAAGGGGAGGTCAATAATGACTCCTACAGCTACGGGATCGGCTTATGAGGTCCTTGTCGTTGCCGACCATGAAGATTTTAAAAATGGAGCTTATGACGCTCTTTATGAAGTTCTTACCGATGACATTTTCGGCCTTCCGCAGTCGGAAGCTTTCTTCAAGGTATCAAGGACCGAAGTAGCGGATTTCAGTAGAACACTGCGCTATTGCCGCAACATAATCATTATCAAGATTGATGACAAAATGTTCACTCAGCCTAAATTTAAATATTCAAGGGATGTCTATGCCTCACCGCAGATAGTGATGACAATTCAGGCTCCCGACGTTGATCAGTTTAAAGAGTATATAGAAAAGAACGGCAGTGTAATACTGGACTTCTTCGATAAGGTTGAAATTAACCGTGAAATAGTTCTGCTTAAGGAAAAGCACCACCCTGTAGTTGCTGAGAAGGTCAAGAGCATGTTCGGTTGTGAAATTTATGTGCCTTCGGATATGAGAAGGATGAAGACTGCCAAGGATTTCTTTTGGGCTACCACCGACAATGGCGATAAGGACATGAACTTTGTTATATACTCATATCCTTATACCGATGCCAATACGTTCACGCCCGAGTATTTTTTCGAAAAGCGTGACTCGGTCATGAAGAGGAATATTCCGGGGCCGCGTGAGGGACAGTATATGATTACGAGCCGTCCGTTTGTAAGGGTGACCGATGAGGTAGTCCGTAAAGGCTATGCACAGATAGCACGCGGACTGTGGGAGATGGAGAATTACGATATGGGAGGTCCTTTTGTTTCAGTATCCAGAGTTGACGAAAAGAACCAGCGGGTTATTGTGGTTGAGGGATTTGTATATGCTCCCGGTGATCTGAAAAAGGTGCTCATGCGCAGGATAGAACCGGCCCTCTACACTCTGAAGCTGCCCGATGAGATTGACGCCGAGATATTTAATTATTTTATAGACGAGGTAACAATCAATCCGGAATCCGATTCGGAAACCACTGAATGATGTGAGCCGGACAATTAAGAATAATGATATAAAATGAGTGAAAAAATAAAGGTAGGCATCACACATGGTGATGTAAATGGGATAGGGTACGAAATCATTCTTAAGACTTTTGGCAATCCAATGATGTTCGAGTTCTGTACGCCGATACTGTACGGTTCGCCAAAAGTGGCCGCATATCACCGCAAGGCAGTTGATTCGCAGACAAATTTCAATGTGGTGAACAGTGCGGCTGAGGCTGTGCCTGACAGACTGAATCTGGTAAATTGTTGTACCGAGGATGTTAAGGTTGAGCTTGGAATACCAACCGAGGAGAGCGGTAATGCGGCTTACCTGGCGCTTGACCGTGCAGTCAAAGAGTACAGACAGGGTATGTTTGACGTTCTGGTGACAGCCCCGATCAACAAGAAATGCATCCATTCGGACAATTTTAATTTTACCGGACATACCGAGTATATCGAATCCGAACTCGGAGAGGGGAGCAAGGCGCTTATGATACTCATTAACAGAGTAATGAGAGTAGCGCTTGTGACGATTCATGAACCGATATCCAAAATAGCTTCGTTGTTAAACAAAGAGCTTATCAAGAGCAAGATTTCGGTTTTGCAACACTCTTTGAAAACCGATTTTAATATTGAGATACCGCGAATAGCAGTTCTGGCGCTGAATCCTCATGCGAGTGATGACGGGCTTATGGGAGATGAGGAGGAGAAGATCATTAAGCCGGCCATAAATGAGTGTCAGGATGAAGGTATCCACTGTTTCGGACCTTTTCCGGCCGACGGATTCTTCGGCAATAAGGACTACCGCTGTTTTGATGCTGTGTTGGCAATGTATCATGACCAGGGCCTTATTCCGTTCAAAACTCTGGATATGGATTGCGGTGTCAACTTTACTGCAGGACTGCCTGTGGTACGCACTTCACCGGACCATGGTACCGCTTATGACATTGCGGGAAAGGGAATAGCCAATGAGCAGTCAATGCGTCAGGCAATATTTACGGCGATAGACATAGTCCGTTCCAGACGCAATGAGGCTGAAATCGGTGCCAATCCTTTGAGTAAGCTCTTTTTTGACCGCCGGGATGACAGTGACAAACTGAAACAACTGGACAGCGACGACGATAGAGAATAGTTTTATCTGCGGTCAGGACAATGCGCTATGCCATCATTTCAGCCGGTGAAGGTAGTCGTATTGCGGCCGAAGGCTCAGTACTGCCCAAACCGATGATACCCATTTTGGGCGTTCCAATGATTGAACGCCTGTTAGATATCTTTATGCGTAACGGGGCCGACCGGATAGCGGTAATTGTGAATGGCGAAAACCGTGATGTAGTTGGGCTGTTAAGCAGCCTTTGCGGAGTTATGCCTATTGATCTGATAGTGAAAAAGACTCCTACACCGATGCACAGTCTGATGGAGCTTGCGCCCTATCTTGGATGCGGGCGGTTTTGCGTGACAACTGTAGATACCGTCTTTTCCGAGGCCCGTTTTGCCGCCATGATGGATGAGTTCGGCGTTGCGGGTTATGACGGAATGATGGGCGTTACCGATTTTATTGATGATGAGAAGCCTCTATATGTGAGTGTTGACAGTGAGATGGGGATTACCGGTTTTCTGGACTCAGGAGAGGGTTGCCGGTATGTTTCGGCCGGTATCTATGCGCTTCAGGCCGATGCGCTTGATATTCTGGCACGTTGCATTGACAGCGGACAGACAAGAATGAGGTATTTTCAGCGTCAGTTGCTTGAGTCGGGAATGAAGCTGAGAGCATTTGATATGGGAGAGGTAGTTGACGTTGACCATGTGAGTGATATAGCCAAGGCTGAACTTATAGCTGCGAAAAGGGTATGAACATTTTGGGTATAAGCCGCTCCGAGGAGTTCTCGTCCGGTTGTATATCGGATGACCTCGCTATTTTCCTTTCAGTGACCGGTTCTCTTGAAAAACGCGGTCATCGGGTCATTACGATATCCGAACAGGAACTGCTTTCTAAAGGAATTCCTGAAGGTTGTGATGCTGTTTTTCATATGGTCAGAAGCGAAGCCGCACTCGGTATTTTGGAGCAGGCATCGATTCCCGTGGTAAACAGTGTCAGAGCAGTGAGGAACTGCGGTCGTGCAGCCCAGACAAGGCTTTTGCAGGGTACGGGACTGATCCCGGAGAGTATGGTGTGCGCTGCCGGCACTCCTCCTGACGGATGGAACCGTTTTCCCTGTTGGGTAAAACGGGGTGACATTCATGCCTTGACAGCCGGTGATATAAAATATGTGACCTCTGTGGATGAATGTGCTGCACAACTGGCCTTTTTAGCAGAACGGGGCATTGTAGATTGTGTCATTCAGAAGCATGCTCCCGGATGGGTTGCCAAATTTTACGGTGTGAGGGGATCCGGTGTTCTCGATTGTCAGGCTGCTTTTACAGAAAGCGCTGCGTCCGGACAGGAGTGTTACAACGATACCGTGACTTCACCGCCCGTTGATATGAGAAGGCTGACTGAAGCGGTCTTAGCCGCATCGGACATATTGGGTGTCGATGTTTACGGCGGGGATGCGGTGATAGGCAGGGACGGAACGGTCACCATAATTGATTTTAACGACTGGCCCACTTTTCGCACATGCAGGGAAAAGGCCTCCCAGGCAATTGCAGATTTGATAATCGGCAGAATCTCATGAAAAAAGATACTAAGGCTGCTATTGAGGCCACTTTCAAGTCAAAGGATACCGAGGAGTGGCTGGACATTTGGTTTACCCGGCCGATAGGTTATCTTTTTGCACGTCTCTTCAATGCTTTTGGAGTACATCCGAATGTGGTAACCGTAATCTCCATATTCTTGGGCGTTTTTGCCGGATTCTGCTGGTACCACTCTTCCCTTGGCTGGACAATAACCGGTATTATCATGCTTATGCTGGCCAACTTTCTGGATAGCGCCGACGGGCAGCTTGCCCGCCTGACAGGAAAGAAAACTCTGTGGGGACGGCTGCTGGACGGATTTGCAGGTGACCTGTGGTTCTTCTCAATTTACCTGTTTCTGGTCTTGCGGCTCACACCCGAGCCGATGCCCTTTGGGATAGAACAGCCCTGGGGAATTTGGATATGGATTTTGGGATTTATGGCTGGCGTGCTCTCTCACCCGCGTCAGGCAGCTCTGGCCGACTATTACCGTAATATATATCTGCTGTTCAACGGCGACCATTCCGAGTTGAATGATAGTCGTGAATTGGCTGCCGAACAGGCCCGTACGCCATGGAAGAGAGGCTGGTTCTGGAAAATCTGGCTTTTCTTTTATCAGAACTACACCCGCAGTCAGGAACGTATGACTCCCTCGTTCCAGAAATTAAGGAGTGCAATCCGTGCCGAACATGGCGATACCATACCGCCTGAACTTGGAAGGGAGTTCAACAGGCGGACTTACCGGCTGTTAAAATGGACCAATATCTCCACCTTCAACACCCGCGCCATAGTGCTTTATATAACGCTTCTTGCAGGCCGGCCGTGGTTATATTTTGTTTTTGAACTTACGGTTATGAACATTATTTTTTGGGGAATGAAAGCGGCTCACGAGAAGGTCTGCCGGGAAATGACCGCTAAAACAGGAGTTGTTGTATGAATAGACGGTGGAGTAACATATTCTTCCTGTTCGGAGTGGCGGCGGTCATAGTCATGTTCTTGACTTTCGACACCGATTGGGCTCAACTGCGCAGTGTCCTCTCCGACGCTGGAATATGGTTCCCCGTTATTGTTCTGCTCTGGGGTTTTATATATGTTGTAAACGCATGCTCATTTAATCTGATAATCAATGACGGGAGAGGGCCGAAAGTCTCTTTTGGAAAGGTGTTCCAACTTACGCTGTCGGGCTATGCGCTCAACTATGTCACCCCGTTGGGCCTGATGGGCGGCGAGCCCTACCGTGTTCTGGGGATGTCGGAATATGTTGGAAAGAAGAGGGCGGCATCGTCTGTAATACTATATTCGATGATGCATATCTACTCCCATTTTCTTTTCTGGCTCACAGCAGTCATAATCTATGTGATATTACATTTTACCGTATGCGGACGTTATGGAATGGATCTTTGGATAACAGTTGTGCTGACTGTTGTAACGCTGGTATTACTCTGTGTAATATGGCTCTTTTCAATCGGTTTTCGGCGCGGATTCGTTATCAAAGTCTTCGGACTGTTGGGCCGTATTCCGTTTGTACGCCGCCGTGCAAAGTCTTATCTGGAGAAATATCGCGAGGGGCTTGTCGAGGTGGACGAACGTATAGCCATGCTGCATACCTCCCGCCGTTCATCGTTCCGTTGGTCGCTTTTTCTGGAGTATGCGGCGCGAATAATCTCTTGCCTGGAGTACTGGCTGCTCATTAGTCTGTTTATGCCGGGATTCACCTTTGTTGACAGTATTCTGGTTATGGCATTCTCCTCGCTTTTCAGTAACCTTATATTTTTCATGCCCATGCAGGCGGGCGGATATGAGGGAGGAATGGCTCTTGCGGTCGGAGGATTGAAGCTGCCCGGAGCTTACGGTCTATATACGGCACTTTTGGCGCGGGTGAGACAACTGGTCTGGACTGTAATAGGCATATTACTTATAAAAACAGGAAAGCATAATGATAAGGGGTCTGATGATTGATTTTGGAGGTACTGTCGATACCGATGGTGTCCACTGGTACAATATGTTTCGAAAAGCATATAGTCTGTGCGGTGTTGACCTCTCTGATGAGTTGCTGCGCGATGCCTATGTAAACGCCGAACGCACTCTCGGCCGTAACCGTATGATCAATCCCGATTATACTTTCCGAAAAACCCTTGAGATTAAGACAGCCCTGCAGAGGGAGTATCTGGAACGGCACGGAATAGAGAATATTGATGCCGATTCCATTCTGAATTTTTGTTATGAGAGTGTGACCGACAATATAAGGATTGTATCAAAACCGGCTCTTTCAGAGATAACGGAGTATATGTCTGTTGTTCTTGTGACCAACTTTTACGGTAATATGCATGCCGTATTGAGAGAATTCGGACTTGACGGACTTATTAAGGATGTTGTGGAGTCAAGTGTTGTCGGCATACGTAAACCGGATCCCGAAATATTCGCTTTAGGTCTGTCGGTTTTGGGATTTGAACCCCATGAAACGCTGGCGGTCGGAGATTCGGCAGGGAATGATATTATTCCCGCACAAAAAACGGGATGCCGTACCGTTTGGCTCAAGGGCATCGGCTGGGAAGAACAGGAGTGCCATCCTAACGCCACGGTATCATCACTGAGCGAACTGCCTGCATTAATCCCAAAGTTTTAGTTCGTCTTGATTTTTATTTACAGTTTTAAGCCTTCTTCTTTGTACGGCCTTTCCCAAATTTTGTCTCCAACTATTTGTATTATCCGCAAATAATGCTTTCATTTGCACACTTGACACCTTTTATAATCGTTATGAAACCATCAATAAAAAAAGGCATTTACCGTGGCAGTTTCATAGGTCTGATCATTTGTATGTTCGTTTTTCTATGCAGCGTCCGTGGACCCAGATTAATAGAAGCGGTAGATGTTAAGACAATCAGTTTAACGTTAGCTGTTGTTTTTATTATTATAAACATATACTTCCGCCGCTACAAGGATGAATGAGAAAAAATTCTCTGGAACTGAATTTAACGAATACAAGCAGTTGTAGTGGCGGACCCTGTTTGTCAGCCTATACGTTCCACTTCCCTTACACCTTTGACCTGACGGATTTTTTTAATCAGTTTTTGGAGTGACGAGAGGTCGCTTACCAGGACTGTCAGATGGCCTTTAAAAAGACCTCCGCTAGAATCTATGCTGATTGAGCGCAGCAGTGTGTCGGGCTCCTTGTTTATTATTGATGAAATATTTGATAAGATGCTTATATCATCCTGTCCGGTGATAGAGAGTGTGATACTGTATTGATTGCCGCTCTTGCCGGCCCATCGGGCACGGACTATCCGGTAGGGATACCGTTCCTGCATTCTTATTATGTTAGGACAGTTGGTCCGGTGTATCCTGATGCCGGAGTTGACACTGACAAAGCCCACTACGTTGTCGCCGTATATAGGGTTACAGCATCCGGCCATCTTGAAATCGAGTCCGGTAAGCCCGTCTCCGATTACCAGTACATCACTGTCCGATGAGGTAAGCTTTTCGGATTCGGCAAAGGTCTTCTCTATATCAAAATCCTGAGCGCTGTGCACCTCTTGTACGATCTGCGATGCGCTGACCATTTTTTCATATTCCTTGAAGACATCATCGATGGTAATCTCCTCTTCGATCAATGCATGGAAGAAGGGAGTCTGTGCCTTGTAGCCCATGCGGGTTATGAGACGGGACATTTCGCTTTCCGAAATATCTATCTTACGGTTTTTAAAGCGGCGATAGAACAGTTCCTTGCCTGCTTGAGCTTTTCGGTTCTCTATCTCTTTGATACCCTGCCTGATGCTCATTCTGGCTTTCGATGTAACCACAATGTTCAGCCAGTCAAGTCTGGGCTTTTGTGAGGCCGATGTGATGACCTCGACCGTGTCGCCGCTCTTTAACTTATGGCTGATGCGTACATTGCGTCCGCCTATAAGTGCGCCGGTGCATGTAAGCCCCAGCTTTGTATGTATGGAGAATGCGAAGTCAAGCACCGTGGCGCCTTTGGGAAACTGCCGTACCTCACCGCCCGGGGTGAAGACAAAAATCTCCTCCTGATACATATTCATGGCGAACTTTTTGCAAAGCTCATCGGAAGGGGTGTCATGTTCCAGAATTTCACGTATGTCATTCATCAGGCTGTCAGCCTTGCCTTCGCTTTTGATACCCTTATATGACCAGTGGGCAGCAAGTCCTCGCTCGGCAATATCATCCATGCGGCGGGTCCGTATCTGGACCTCTACCCATCGGTTCTCAGGTCCGTTGACCGTGATATGAAGGGACTCATAGCCATTGCTTTTGGGAATGCTCAGCCAGTCACGCAGGCGTTTTGGGTTAGGCTGGAACATGTCGGTTACTATGCTGTAAACCTGCCAACACTGGGCTTTCTCTTTGTCAAGGGGTGAGTCCAGAATTATGCGTATGGCAAAAAGGTCGTATATGTTGTCAAAGGTGGTGTTTTGGGCCTTCATTTTATTCCATATACTGTAAATGGATTTTGTGCGGCCTTTTATGGTAAATTTCAGTCCGGCCTCTTCAAGACGCTGTTTGACCGGTGTGATAAAGGACTGTATGTAGGCTTCCCGCGCTCTTTTGGTTTCGTTGAGTTGATGGGCTATGTCATCATAAACGTCACGGTGCTCATACTTCAAAGTCATGTCTTCCAGCTCGCTTTTTATGGCGTATAGTCCCAACCGATGCGCCATCGGAGTGTAGAGCAGGCGGCACTCCTCGGTTACGCGCAGTCTGTATTCCACATCGGAAGTGTTGGATAACATATGCATTAGTACGTAACGGTCAGCTATTAGACAGATTATTACCCTTATATCTTCGGCAAACGAGATGAGCAACTTACGGAAATTGTCATCGGCTATCGAGTCGTGTTTGGAATAGAGGCCTTTGACACGGCTCATACCCTTCATGAGTCCGGCCGTATCCTTGCCGAACAGAGTCTCCAACTTGTCATGCTCAATATTTCCGCTCCGGATCATGGGGTCGAACAGTACGGTCAACAGAGGAGCTCTTTTCAGTCCGGTCTTGTCAAGCAGTACCAGTCCGGTCCTTATGCAGCGTTCCAAAACAGAGATACCATGCGAATCGGTATCATATATCCCGGCATTAATGCCGTCGTAAATGAGACCTTTCAGGCTTCTCCATTCCTCTGTGTCAAACAGAGGACGTGCCAGGGTTAAAAAATTCCGGTAGAGTTCCATGCTTTATATTCACAAAGGTAGCCATAATTTTTTCGTAAATGCCGTTAATTTCCATTACATATTTATGCTAATATAGGTAAATTGTTGCTTAAAAAAATATGTCGGATTTTATGGTTCGGGTAAAAACGTGTATTTTTGTCAGTCTATTCAGGATTAGGTATGAATTTGGAAGAATTACAGAGAATGAAGCAGCGTTTCCGTATTATCGGGAATGCTCCCGAACTTAACAGGGCGATTGATGTGGCCATACAGGTGGCCCCAACTGACCTGACTGTGCTTATTACAGGTGAAAGCGGTTCGGGAAAGGATGTAATCCCCAGAATAATACATGATAACAGTACCCGCAAATCAAAGAAATATCTGGCGGTTAACTGCGGCGCCATACCTGAAGGAACCATTGATTCCGAGCTTTTTGGACATGTAAAAGGGTCGTTTACCAATGCCATAAACGACAGGATGGGTTATTTTGGCGAAGCCGACGGCGGAACTATCTTTTTGGATGAGGTTGCCGAAATGCCGCTTGCCACACAGGCCCGTCTGTTACGTGTGCTGGAGACCGGAGAGTTTATCAGAGTGGGTTCTTCGACAGTTGAAAAGACCGATGTCCGTATAGTCGCTGCCACCAATGTCAATCTTCAGAAAGCCATAGAGCAGGGCCGTTTCCGTGAAGACCTGTTCTATCGTCTGAGCACTATACCCATAAAGATTCCGGCACTGCGTGATCGCGGCGAAGACATACTGCTGCTATTCCGTAAGTTTGCCGCCGATTCTGCCGAAAAGTACCGTATGCCGGCCATCCAGCTGTCCGATGATGCCAAGCAGCTTGCACTATCCTACAGTTGGCCCGGCAACGTTAGACAGCTCAAGAATATAACCGAGCAGATATCTATAATGGCCAGGCAGCGTGTGGTCACTGCTGAGATGTTGCAGAGTTATCTGCCTGAAACTCCGGGTCCTATGCTGCCGATTCCGATGCCCGGCGGATATAAAGAGAGTACTTTCCGTGACGAGCGCGAAATACTTTACAAGGTTCTGTTTGACCTTCGGAAGGACGTGACGGACTTAAAGACGCAGGTGAGCAACCTGACTAAAAGTACTCAGAATATTCATTCTCAGCCTGTATCGATCATTGCTCCGAGTGAAACAATATCTTCGGTGCCTTCCGGTATGAAACCTTCCACAATATCGGTTAATGATATTCAGGATACAGAGGTCTATGTGGAGGAGACTCTTTCGCTAGATGAGGTTGAAAAAGATATGATACGACGGGCTTTGGCAAAACATGGCGGTAAACGTAAAGATGCTGCTGCCGACTTGAATATATCGGAACGTACGCTTTACAGGAAGATAAAAGAGTATAATTTGGAATGAGAAGCCGGGTATTGATAATAGTTGCGACACTGTTTTTCATGGCATCGGGTGTTATGTCATGTGTGCCTTCGTATAAACTGAACGCATCGTCAATTGACTACAATGTCATCAAAACTATTACAATCGAGACTTTTCAGAACCGTGCAACATATCAGTGGGGACCTATGTCACCCATGTTCAATACCTCGATAAGCGATATCTATAATCGGCAGACCAAGCTGCGTCAGGTGAAGCGTGACGGCGACCTTGTCATATCCGGTGAGATTACGTCGTATGACCAGACAAACAAGTCGATATCGGCTACAGGTTATTCGTCAATGGTGCAACTGAGAATGTCGGTTAAAGTCAAGTTCGTCAATAATAAGCATCATGATGATGATTTTGAAAGGAGCTTCTCGGCCACAAGGGAGTATGATTCCAGCCAACAGCTTGCATCGGTGCAGGAAGAACTTGTACAGCAGATGATAGATGATATAATCGATCAGGTTTTTAACGCTACAGTGGCCAATTGGTGATGGAGAATGATAAGGATAGCAGATTGTTCTCATTGCTGAATTCGTTTCTGGATGAGAAGGGCGATGGGTCGAACGACACATCTCTGCTTCCATTGTCACTTCCGACCGATTATGCCGAGACCTATCTCAAAAACAGACCGGACGAAGCTGAAGCCCCGGCTGAAAGCGCTATCCGACAAAAGGCTGAATCGTTATCGGAGGATTTCAAATCAACAGTCCGCGGAAAGGAAACTGCCGATTCCAGTCCGGTGTTTGAATCGGATACCGGGTCTGTTTCCGGTCCTCAGCCTTGTCAGACTTCCGGTTCGGTGTCCGGCCCGGCCGATGAGTCTTATGATGAGTTTGAACCCGACACTATAGATGATTCTTTCTTCACTGAGACTTTGGCGCGCATCTATCTGAAACAACATAGGTATGACAAGGCTTTGGAAATTATTCGCTCTCTTTATTTGAATTTTCCGAATAAAAGCATTTACTTTGCGGACCAAATCCGGTATTTGGAGAAATTGATCAGAATTAATCAAAAAACAGAAAATACAGAATAAAAAAATGTTTATTACATTGCTTATTATTATCGTGGTTCTGGCACTGTTCCTGTGCTTTATAGTCACAATCCAGAATTCAAAGGGAGGCGGACTGGCAGCCGGTTTTGCATCGTCAAACCAGTTTATGGGTGTCCGCAAAACGACCGATATACTTGAGAAAACTACCTGGACTTTGATAATCCTTATTGCTTGTCTCAGTATTGTTACGGCTTATGTTTCAAAGCCCATGGCTGTAAACAGAGGTTCAGTCATGGAGGGTGAGGCTATTGAGACTCAGGCAGTCAATCCCGAATCACCGGCTACAACATTTGATTCTCCTATCGAAATTCAGGATATTCCCACACAGAATATTCCTACTGAGGAGTAACAATATCCGTACTAAAATTAAGGAGACAGCAAAAAAGTTGTCTCCTTTTTCTTTTTAGGCCAAATCGGGTTGGATCAGGTCAAGGTGTGCCGGTAAACCTCCATCAGTTCTTTTGCCAGTCTTTGCGGATTGAACCGTTCGGCAGCATATCTAAGTCCTTCATAGGCTATTTTGGCACGGAACGTCTCATCAGACAGTATCATTCTCATTTTATCCGAAATTTCTTCCGGGTTGTTTGGGTCGGCCAGCATTGAGGCGGGACCTGCCGCTTCGGGCAGTGACGACAGGTTGCTTGTCACTACGGGACATCCGGAGAGCAGGGCTTCAACGACCGGAAGCCCGAATCCCTCATAGAACGAGGGATAGACCAACAGACGTGCGTTACGGTAGAGGTATTTCAGTTCGTAAATGGTCTTTCCCGGCATGAATATTGTCATATCCTCGAGTCTCTGTTTTGCTATGTAGCTCATGACCTTTTGCTTGTACTCTCTGCCATCGCCGACTATCACAAGCGGGATTCTAAGCTCTCCGGGTAACAGCTCCAGAGCTCTCACGGCTCCCAGCAGGTTTTTGCGCGAATTGATTGAGCCTACATACAGCATAAACGGTTGCTCACCTATCTGTTCGGCCAACTCCTGAGGGGGCGATCCGCACTCTTTCTGCGAGTAGAATATTTTGTTGACCGGCTGGTAAACGACGGAAATCTTTGTGGGGTCAACATCGTAGAATCTAATGATATCTTGTTTGGTGGATTCGCTTATGGCAATGATCCTGTCGGCATTCCTGCATGCATACCGCCATTTCAGGTTATAGGTCATTATATCCGTCCTGTGGTACATGTCGGGGAAGGTTCTGAACGCTACATCGTGTATGGTGACCAAGGAAGGTATATCCAGCCCTACGGGCAATTCGTTCGAAAGGCCGTGAAAAAGGTCAACGCCATCTTTTTTTGTTTCCGATGCAAGACGGAATGTTCTCCACAGACTGCTCCGGATTACAGATTTGGGCAATATGGTGCGGCAGCCTTTCCTGTCCAAATATGGAGAGGTGACGTGGTTCTCTTTTATCTTGGGTGTGTACAGCAGGTATTCGTTCTCAGGGAATGATTCCGTGAGAATGTCAATAGCGGTACGGCTGTAGTTGCCGAGTCCGGTAAAGTTGTTGTAAAGCCTTTTGGCGTCAAAACCTATCTTCATTTTACCAGGCCAGAGATGATGCTCCCAAAATAGCGGCATCGGATTCGTTCAGTGTTGAATAGAGTATCTCGATTTTGTTCTTCCAAATCGGCATCAGGTTGTTGTTCATAGCCCTGACCATCTCATCGTGAAAGAACTCTCTCGATTTGGTCAGACCTCCGAACAGCACTATGGCCTGAGGCGAGCTGAACTTAACAAAATCGGCGAAGGCGTGACCTAGAATACGGCCTGTTTGAGTAAAAATCTCTTTTGCTATGATATCACCTTTGACGGCTGCGTCATAGACACTCTTTGAGGATAGGGTCTCCTTTTTGATTGACCGTAGCAGACTTGGGCGGGAATCCTCATTGAGCAGTTGTACGGCTGTTCTTGCCACACCGATAGCGCTTGCATAGGTCTCCAGACAGCCCTTCAGTCCGCAGCCGCACTCTCTTCCATCGGGCACCACGCATACATGGCCCAGTTCGCCGGCAAAACCGTCATGGCCGTACACAAGTTTGCCGTCAATCACTATGCCGCTTCCTACGCCTGTGCCCAACGTTATCATTATGAAATTGTTCAGGCCGCGGGCTGCACCGTAAGTCTTTTCGCCCAGAGCGGCAGCATTGGCATCGTTTGTCAGGACAACAGGCAGCCCGGTTGCATTTGACAGCATATCGGCAAAAGGAATGACAGCCGGCTCCCCGTCGGGATCTCTTGCCCACCTGAGGTTTGGGGCATATTCTATCGTCCCTTTGTAGAAATTGGCGTTTGGAGCGCCTGCACCTATCTTGATGACGGTACCTTCAGATTCTGTTTTGCCGACAAGTGTACGGACCGTATCGGCCAGCAGAGCAATGTACCCGTCAAGGTCTGTCAGAAGCGATGTGACTGCACACTGCTCCAGAATTGTGCCGTTCTCGTTGACTACACCGCATTTTGTTGACTGACCGCCTATGTCTATACCTATTACAAGTCTCTTTTCCATAAATTATATGTTGTTTGAGAGTTCTTCCTTTTTAGTCTCCCAGTAATCAAGTTTGGCGCGATAGTATTTTTCAACTTTATTCCATTCGTAGAAATAGGGGAACTCCCTGCCTTTTTTATCCCTGTAGCAATCTACCGGCAGTCTTGCCTCCTTTTCGTTAAGCAGAGCCTTGACCAGAATTGTCCCCTTCTTATCTTTGAAGAACACCAATTGCAGATTGCTTCCCATATATACAATGTTGTATGCCACCCACTTGTCGGCAACTTTCTCCAGATTATCGGGGGCCCATGCACAGTCGTTAACCTCCATCAGGCAGAGCAGGGGGAACAGAGCAGTATCATGTCCGTAACGCAGATTGGCGTTCGGGGTGTCGGCAGTGATGGCCCGGTCTGCCTTGTCCAAAAAGTCCTGCAGCAGGGTGGCATGGCCGTAGGGGACAATGTTTTGGGTGAAGGGGCTGAAAGCCGATACCGAATACCAGTAGATATTGTTTTGCAGGAAGTTGTCATACCACTCTTCGTAGGTAAAAACATCGTCCAGATTGAAACCTACGTCATGGCTCCCCATATTGGCGGCAACCTCATAAATTTGGTTATAGAGATTGACTGAACGATTTTGCGTGCTTAATACGGTTGTCCTGCTCTCCTGACCTCCGTCAAATCTTCCTGAAAGTGTGGCAGCGGTGCTCCTTTCATATCTGGTTATAAATGTGGTGTCAGTGAAAAGAGCAGCCATAAGACGTTCGGGGTGGGTGTGGCGGGCGTTGAACTCCGCTACTGCAATACTCTTTTCACGGCTGTTCTTGGCACGGCTTATTGCCATATCCTCATAATTCATATACCCTCTGTCGTAGTCGCTGTTGTCAAAGTCAATGTTCATCTTTGGCAGCAGGACTGAAAACTCCATCAAGGCCGATGTCATGCTGGCCATAACCCTGTGCGATGTGGTGGAACGAGCTATTATGGTCGATCTGCTGTTGAATATCTCAGGAAAGTTTTTCACCATACGGCGTGCAATGCCCCTGTGCTGTGTCTGACCTTTTTGGGTCAGGTCACCAAGACGGCCGTCGGCATCGTTCTTCATTATTTCGAGACGGTCCATAACGGACTTGCCGAATTCCGTCAGCTTGCCCTCATTGTAAGCCTGTTTTAAAATATTGTAGGGTTCATTATATTGTGAGGCATTCAGCAGATAGCGTGAACCGTGGCGGCCGTAGTGGCTGAGATAGAAGGGTTTGAACCCTTTGGGAACCTTCGAATATCTGACTTGCGGGTCAAAATATTCGGTCATACTGCCGCTGAAATTGTAAAGATTGTCAGCGTTGATATCCTCTTTCTTAATGACTTGTGAACTGATGAACAGCGGAATTATCAACAATAAGGCGGCAAACGGATATTTTTTCATTTCAGATTGGTTACTGTGGTTTCACGCAAAAGTAATCAAATAATGTTGATTTTTGAACAACCATATCTATAAGCTGACATACGTAAGAGTGTCAATCTGATACCGAAGTTGGATGCTCATGTCAAATTGTCATTATAAAAAGGTTATGGGCTCTGTGTAATGCCATTTTTTTTGCTAATTTTGCATATCCGTAAGAATTCAATTAAACAATTATAAATATGAACAGTAAAGAATTGATGAACAAGGCAGCCGATAATATCCGTATTCTGGTTGCATCAATGGTCGAGAAGGCTAAATCAGGTCACCCCGGCGGTGCTATGGGCGGTGCCGATTTTATAAATGTGCTTTACAGCGAGTTTTTGGAGTATGATCCCCGCAATATGAAGTTCTTTGGTCGCGATCGTTTCTTTCTGGATCCCGGTCATATGGCTCCCATGCTCTATGCGCAACTTGCGATTATCGGTAAGTACAGCATGGAGGAACTAGCTACACTGCGTCAGTGGGATTCACCCGTAACCGGCCATCCGGAGCTGGATGTTGCTCGCGGTGTGGAGAACACATCGGGCCCACTGGGACAGGGACATGTCTATGCAGTAGGCGCAGCCATTGCCGCAAAGCGTCTTGCAGCCATTTTGGGTGAGGAGATCATGGACCACAAGATATACACCTATATATCGGACGGAGGCATACAGGAAGAGATCAGCCAGGGTGCAGGCCGTATAGCAGGCACATTGGGACTTGACAACCTCATAATGTTCTACGATTCCAATGATATACAGCTCTCAACCGAGACCAGTGTTGTCACATCCGAGGATACGGCAGCAAAATACCGCGCCTGGGATTGGAATGTATATGAGATAGACGGTAACGATGTTGATCAGATACGCGCTGCTCTGTCAATGGCGCAGATAGCCAATGGCAAACCTACCCTTATTATAGGTAAGTGCATTATGGGTAAGGGCGCTCTCAAGGCCGATGGTACCAGCTATGAGCGTAGCTGCAAGACTCACGGCGCACCTCTGGGCGGCGATGCCTATGTAAACACCGTAAAGGCTCTGGGCGGTGATCCCGAGAATCCTTTCCAGATATTCCCAGAGGTTCAGAAACTCTATTCCGCCCGCGCCAGGCAACTCCGCAAAATCATGGATGCCAAGTATGCCCGCAATGCCGCCTGGGAAGCAGCCAATCCTGAAAAGGCTGCGCTGCTTAAGGAGTGGTTCAGCGGCAAGGCTCCCAGGGTTGACTGGAGCAAGGTTGAGCAGAAAGCCGACGACTCTACACGCTCTGCATCGGCAGCAGTTCTGAGCCAGCTTGCTCAGCAGGTTCCCAATATGATCTGCGCCAGCGCCGACCTCAGCAACTCCGATAAGACCGACGGATTCCTGAAACATACCAAGAATATGGTCAAGGGCGATTTCTCAGGTGCATTCTTCCAGGCGGGAGTCTCTGAGTTCACAATGGCCTGTTGCTGTATGGGTATGGCCCTGCACGGCGGTGTGATCCCTGCCTGCGGCACATTCTTCGTATTCTCAGACTATATGAAACCCGCAGTACGTATGGCAGCTCTTATGGAGCTTCCGGTCAAGTTCATCTGGACACATGACTCGTTCCGCGTAGGTGAGGATGGTCCTACCCATGAGCCGGTCGAGCAGGAGGCACAGATTCGCCTTATGGAGAAACTCAGGAACCATAAGGGTAAGAACTCAATGCTGGTTCTGCGTCCCGCCGACAGTTATGAGACCACTTATGCATGGAAGCTGGCAATGGAGAACACCACTACACCCACCGGACTTATTTTCAGTCGTCAGAACATTAAGACACTTCCTGCCGGCAATGACTACAGTCAGGCAGCCAGAGGTGCATACGTTGTGGCCGGTTCCGATGAGGAGTTTGATGTGATTCTGCTTGCATCGGGTTCGGAGGTTTCAACCCTTGTGGCCGGAGCCGGGCTTCTGCGTGCCGACGGTATCAAATGCCGTATAGTTAGTGTTCCTTCCGAGGGACTGTTCCGCAGCCAATCCAAGGCATATCAGCGCAGTATTTTACCGGGTAACAGACGCAAGTTCGGTCTGACCGTCGGTCTGCCCGTAACACTTGAGGGGCTGACAGGTTCCAATGGTAAGGTTTGGGGACTAAACTCATTCGGTTTCTCGGCGCCTTACAAAGTACTGGACGAGAAGCTGGGATTCACGGCCGAAAATGTTTACAATCAGGTAAAATCGATGTTGAAATAACAATATGTCAGATGTCGGCTGTCAAAAAATGACAGCCGGCGACTGACTGTAGCTGAAATTAAGTAACATAACAAAATATGATAGGAATAGCATGTGATCACGCCGGCTTCCAACTAAAACAGTTCGTTATAAAGTATCTCGAGGAAAAGGGGCTGGATTATAAGGACTACGGAACTTACACTCCGGAGAGCTGCAGTTATTCCGAGTTCGGCCATAAACTGGCCTGCGGCATGGAGAGCGGCGAGGTGGAGAAGGGGATAGCAATGTGCGGCAGCGGTCAGGGTATCTCAATGACCCTAAACAAGCATCAGGGTATCCGTGCCGGTCTCTGCTGGATCCCTGAGATGGCTCATCTTATTCGTCAGCATAACGATGCCAATGTGTTGGTTATGCCCGGCCGTTTTATAGACACCGATACTGCCCGTAAGATAATGGACGAATATCTCTCCACTCCCTTCGAAGGAGGCCGTCATCAGAGCCGCGTGGATGGTATTCCCGTTAAGTGATTCACCTCATTGAGAATGAATAACCTATAATTATGTGACCCCAAAGTTGGAAAGGTTACGGGTTCTTTATATTCAGGACGAGATATTCCGAGCGGGTGCCGATTCGAATACGTGCTCCCCATATTCCCAGACCGGATGTGATATAATACTCTGTGTTGCCGCGCCTGTGATGGCCCCATGATTTTTCGTACATGAGATCGGTTATCCACGAAACAGGCCAGACCTGACCCCGGTGGGTATGGCCGCTGAACTGGAAATCAATGCCCGCATTCTGAGCCTCCTCCAGATGGTAGGGTTGGTGGTCCAGCAGGATGCTGAATCCCTTAATATTATCGGCAATGGCGCTGAGAGGCTTGCGGGCAGGATTGGTGCGGTCATCGCGGCCGACAACCGTTATGCCGGCGAATTCAGCTTTCTCATCGCGCAGCAGACGTATGCCCGCTTTTTCAAAGAACTGTTTGGCCTGGTGAGCGTTGCTGTAGTATTCATGATTTCCGAAAACCGTCCAGATGGGAGCTTTAAGCCGGTGGAAATATTCGGCATAACCGCCCTCAATGAGAGGCCGCATACTTCGGTCCACAAAGTCACCGGCGGTAAGTACAAGGTCGGGATTTTCCGCATTTATTGTCTCAATCCACCGCTTAAGTTCGGCCGTGCGGCTGTGGTAACCTAAATGCAAATCGCTTATCAGCACTATCTTCAATTCTCTTTCAAGCGGCTTGTCTGTGATTATTGTAAGCTCTTTGCGGTCTGTGCGGTGATAGTTAATGTGACCTGCGACCATAAGCAGGGCAACACCTCCCGTTATTATGAAAAACCCAAGGGGACTATCCTTGAGGAATGATACGGGCAATAGCCGGAACAGTATGACAATCCGTGTTGTTATAAAGGCCAGAAGGAGATAGAGAAACGCTATCAGCCATGTATTTCCAACGCTGTAAGCTATACGTGCCATACGTAGCGGCATCTTTTCTATATGGATAAAGCTTACAAACATAAGCGTCATCCACATTATATATATAAAGACAACAGCTGCCTTTACTGCCCATATTCCGGGAGTTATTCTCCACAATCGCCAGCAAATGTAAATGTTCAGGCACAGTAACAGACCCAATATGGTCAGCAGAATATATCTGTTCATCGGTTTATGTTTTGGTTCACGAAGTTAATGAATTCAGCCCTTTCCGCCGAAGTATATAAAACAATACCACCGTGTTAAAAAACGGCGGTATTGCAGATAGATTTACCTTAGTATCAACAGCTTGAATATACAACTTTTGAACTTTACGGCAGCCTCTTCAATGGGAAGACACTGCTTGTAGTTTTCAATATAGGCATTGAATCCGGCCACTTCTTCGGGAGTGGGGGATATTGATGTTCCGGTATTGCCGGCAAAGACGACATCATCAAGGAATTCGGCAAGAGACTGTTTTTTCTTGTTGTTAACCATGTATGATGCCAGGATGGCCATACCCCACGGACCTCCCTCACCGACAGTATCCATAGAGGAGATAGGTGAGTTAAGTGCTGCGGCAAGAATACGCTGTCCCACACCGGGTGTGGTGAAAAGACCGCCGTGGCAGGTAATTCGATCCACTTTGATCTTCTCTTCCTCGAACAGGACATCGTTACCGATCTTGAGTACTCCTACAGCGCCGTTTATCAGGGCACGCATAAAGTTGGCCAGATTAAACTTATCTGTAGCCGAGCGTACGAAAAGCGGACGGCCTTCGGCAAAACCGGTTACGGGTTCGCCTGAAATGTAGTTGTAGCTAATTATTCCGCCACAGTCAGGATCGCCTTTGAGTGCAACGTTGAACAGGTTTGTATAGATCTTGTTCATATCGGCATTAACACCCATAATCTCATTAAACTCATTGAATAGACTTACCCAGTCATTTATGTCCGATGTACAGTTGTTGCAGTGTACCATGGCCACAGGACTTCCGTCGGGGGTGGTAACAATGTCAACAACTTCATGCGGCTTTTTGAGGTCTTTTTCAAGCACGATCATGGAGAATGAGGATGTGCCGGCCGAGACGTTGCCCGTACGCGGACGGACAGCGTTGGTGGCCACCATACCGGTACCGGCATCGCCTTCGGGAGGACAGAGAGGAACACCGGCTTTAAGGTGTCCTTTTATATCCAGCTTGCGTGCACCCTTTTCGGTAAGCATGCCGGCATTTTGACCGGCATCAAGCGATTCAGGCAGAATATCAAGCAGTTTCCAGGGATAGCCCTTTGCGGCAATAAGCTTATCAAACTTCTTCACCATCGTGGCATTGTAGGTTTTGGTGGCAGGGTCAACAGGGATCATACCCGATGCATCGCCTACACCAAGGACCTTTTTACCTGTTAGCTGCCAGTGAATGTAACCGGCCAAAGTGGTTAGGAAGTCTATATCCTTAACATGTTTCTCGTTGTCGAGGATAGCCTGATAGAGATGAGATATGCTCCAACGCAGAGGGATGTTGAAAACGAACAGCTCCGAGAGTTCGGCGGCAGCTTTTGCGGTGTTGGTGTTGCGCCATGTACGGAACGGCACCAGTATGTTGCCATTTCTGTCGAAAGGCATATAGCCGTGCATCATGGCGCTTACGCCAATCGCAGCCAAATTCTCTATCTCTATGCCATACTCTGCCCTTACGTTGTTGCACAGGCTCTGATAACAGTCCTGTAGTCCCGACCAGATGCTTTCGATACTGTAGGTCCACAGCCCGTCCTCAAGCTGATTCTCCCAGGTATGACTGCCCTGGGCAATAGGATTGTGATCCGGGTCTATCAGTGCAGCCTTAATGCGGGTCGAGCCTAACTCTATTCCGAGTACGGCCCGGCCGTTTTCAATAACGGATTTAGGATCGTATGCCATATCAGGTCAGGGCTTTATTGAGCATGTAATAGATCTCGTTTATACGAAGTTCGCGTTTGAAACTCTCGATAGTGGTACGCTCGTTAATGTGGAGCATTTCTATGCCTGCTATTTCGGCGTAATCCTCCCAGTATTCAGGGCTGATGTCATAACTGAAGCAGCTATGGTGGGTACCGCCGGCCAGAATCCAGGCAGCTGCGCCTGTCTCAAAGTCGGGAGCAGGGATCCAGAGAGCCGATGCAACCGGCAGTTTGGGCAGCGGCTGAGGCTTGATACAATCTACATCGTTTACGATAAGACGGAAGCGGTTGCCCATATCAACGACTGTGGCGGTAACGCCCTTACCCTCCTTGCTCGTGAATACAAGGCGTGCGGTGGGAGTCTTGCGGATGCCTATGCCAAGATGGTGAACCTCCAGACGCGGCTTCTCGGCAGCAATCAAAGGACAAATCTCCAGCATGTGCGCCTGCAGTATGGCGCTGCGCTTGCCGTCGAAGTGCAGAGTGTAGTCTTCAAGGAAGGAGCAGCCCTTAGGCAGTCCCTGGGTCATGAACCATACAGTCCGGTAGAGAGCGGCCGATTTCCAGTCGCCTTCGGCGCCGAATCCGTAACCTTCGGCCATGAGGCGCTGTGAGGCAAGACCCGGGATCTGGTCGAATCCGTGACCGGTCTTCTCTACGTTAACATCGCCCAGGTCATCGAAGTTGGTGGTAAATCCCTTGGCACCTTTGGCCTTCAGTACGGCACGGAGCGTAAGCTCGGCTTTGGCGCTGTTCCATACCTTCTTGTACTCAACGGTACTCTTGTCCTCAAGAGCCTTGTCGTGAGCATACTCTTTGAAGTATTCGGCTACGAGTGCGTCAACATCGGCATCTTTTACATCATAAAAGTATGGAAGCAGATCGCTGAAAGGCATATAGTCAACATGGTAACCCAGAACCTGCTCGGCGGCAACCTTATCGCCGTCGGTCACGGCAACGTTATTCATCTGGTCGCCGAAGCGTAGGATCAGCATATCCTGTGAGTCGGCCCAGGCGGCGGACACACGTGCCCAGACAGCTATCTTTTCCTGGATCTTCTTATCTTTCCAGTAGCCTACCACCACTTTGCGGCGAAGTCTCATACGGGCGCAGATATGTCCGAATTCACGGTCGCCATGAGCGCTCTGGTTCAGATTCATGAAGTCCATATCCATGGTACTCCATGGGATTTTTTCATTGTATTGTGTGTGGAAATGTAGCAGGGGCTTGTTAAGCTGCTGCAGGCCATGGATCCACATCTTGGCAGGGCTGAAAGTGTGCATCCAGGTGATAATGCCGACGCATTTGTCGTCATTATTGGCGGCCTTCATTACGGCTTCAACCTCTTTGCTGCTGTTAGCAGTGCCTTTATACACTATCTGGATGGGTATGTTACCCGAATCGTTCAGACCGGCAACCATCTCTTTGGAGTGTTTGTCAACCTGTACTACTGCATCACCTCCGTAAAGGAGCTGTGCACCGGTTACCCACCATATCTCATAATTATCAAAAGGTTTTTTCATAATGGTCTTTTTAATTTAATCAGATGTTACTTTTTCTGTCCGTAATAAGCGTTCGGACCATGTTTACGCATAAAATGCTTCTCGATGAGAAGCGGATTCATAATGGTTTCAGGATTAAGGGTCAGCGAAATATAGGCCATTTTGGCGCACTCTTCCATCACCTTGGCATTGTAAACCGCATTGGCGGGACTGTTACCCCACGAGAACGGACCGTGGTTCTTAACCAGAACACCCGGTGTGTGGTCGGGGTTGATGCCCTCAAAACGGCGCACAATTACGTTACCTGTTTCAATCTCATATTCACCCTTGACTTCATCTTCGGTCATATCGCCGGTACATGGGATATCATTGTAAAAGTAATCGGCATGTGTTGTACCTATGCTGGGTATATCCATGCCGGCCTGTGCCCATGCTGTGGCATATGTGGAGTGGGTGTGGACGACTCCCCGGATATTGGGGAACGCTCTATATAGAACAAGGTGAGTCGGGGTATCTGATGAAGGGTTGAGATCCCCCTCCAAAACCTTACCGTTTTGGAGGGAGACAACAACCATATCATCGGCCTTCATCTCGTCATAACTCACACCGCTGGGCTTTATTACGACAACTCCCTTTTCGCGGTCTATGCCCGAAACATTGCCCCATGTGAAGATGACCAGACCCTGTTTTACAAGGTCGAGATTGGCCCGGAATACCTTCTCTTTAAGTTCTTTAAGCATCTTATTACCAGAGTGTAATATAAAGTATAGCCAGCAGGACAATGATACCGAAAGCACCGATGTTGAACTGCGTGTTGGTACGGAAGAGTGAAAGATCGATCTCGATGGCTTTCGGATCCTGTACCTTATCCTTAGCATTTGATTTCAGATAGATGCTGAGTACCAGGAACATGGTAGCGAGGAAGAATATTCCTTCGAAACCAAGATTTTGCAGAGTCAGACACCAGCTTGCTTTGCAAAACATAACAATTATACCAAGTACATAGCATATAATTGAACTCGCGAAGAGGATGCTGCTCCACTTGAGTTGAGTTTTGATAGTATGTTCATCGAGCGGCTTGGCTGGAACAGTATTCTTGCTGAGAAGCGAGAGACTGACGAACAGAATGACCAGCACGAAAAATACATAACCCATACGGATCAGGAACGGAGTATTCGGCATGATCAGCTTGAACAGTACCGAGAACAGGAATGTACCGATAGCCGTTACAATAGCAGCTAGACCGCTTGAACGCTTCCAGAGCAAACCAAGGCTGAAGATGACAACGATACCCGGATATACAAATCCCGAATACTCCTGAATGATCTGGAATGCCTGGTCGGCGCCGCCCATGATGGGATATACGGCAATCAGAGCAATTACAAGAGCAGCAAGGGCAGTCAGACGACCTACAGCTACAAGTCTTCTCTCGGAAGCATTTTTATTCATGAACTGCTTGTAGATATCTATAGTGAAGATGGTAGATGTAGAGTTGAACATCGAAGCCAGAGATGAAATGACGGCAGCAGTCAGGGCAGCGAAAGAGAGACCCTTAACAACGACCGGAGTAAAGTTTCTGATAAGGAAAGGATAAGCATCATCGGATACATTGATCGAACCGTTCAGCAAGCCCTGGCTCATAAGACGGCTATGCAGATCAGCGTCATTCCAAATCAGATAAGCGCAAACGCCGGGGATACATACGATAAACGGGATCAAAATCTTCAGGAAACCTGCAAATACCAAACCCTTCTTAGCTTCATCGATATTCTTTGCGGCAAGACCCTTCTGGATGATATACTGGTTGAAACCCCAGTAACCCAGATTGGTAAGCCATAAAGCACCAATGATAAGAACGATGCCCGGCAGAGTGAAGTATGGGTCATCTTTGATATTCGGGTACAATTCAGCCTGACGTTCTACCACCAGGCTGAAGTGCCTGTCTCCGGGTATATCACCCAATCGGCTCATTACCTCTCCTAAAGCAGGAATAGCACCTTGTACACCGAGGTGAGGAGCAATAGTCGCCAGAGCAAACCAGGCAGTGACAAGTCCGCCGCCAACCAGGAATATAACCTGCATGACGTCAGTCCATGCAACAGATGCCAGACCGCCATAGATAGAGTATAGACCTGCTATCATATATAGGAATATGATAATCAGCAGACGTACCGAGATGCTGGTTTCACCAATCATCAAAACAGCGCCTTTCACACCTAAAATCTGCTCAATAGCCAAGGCACCAAGCCATGCTACAGAGGTCAGATTGATAAATACATAGAGGAAAAGCCAGAAAATTGAGAAAGCCAGACCTACACCCTGGTTGTAACGATTGGTCAGGAATTGAGGTATAGTAAACACCTTATTCTTAATCATTACAGGAAGGATGAATTTAGCTACAACAACCAAAGTGAGGGCAGCCATCAACTCGTAAGCTGCAATTGCAATACCCGATGCATAAGCGGAGCCGCTCATGCCGATAAACTGTTCAGCACTGATGTTGGCCGCAATAAGCGAAGCGCCTACAGCCCACCAAGTCAGTGTGTTACCTGCTAAGAAATAGTCTTTGGAAGTCTTCTCCTGTCCGTCTTTTTTTCTCGAAACGAAGAACCCCAGAAAAACCAGAATCACTAAATAAACAAGGAAAATAATATAGTCTATCGTATGAAAACCATTATTACTTAAACCTTCTAAAATGCTGTTGTTCATCTTATAATATTGTTTGGTTAATAGTTATTTTATTCAACGCCAAATTTGTAAATGCAGCGGCTGTAGTACTCCTGTCCCGGCTCAAGTACTGCACTGTACCATCCGGGAAGATCAGACTTATTGGGGCTGTCGGGGTACTTTTGGGTCTCCAGACAGCAGCCTGTGCGCTGTTCCATCTTACATCCCTGCTTATCGATTCCCGTTCCGTCCAGGAAGTTGCCTGAATAGAACTGTATTCCCGGTTCGTTTGTATAGACTTCGACAAAAATACCGGTTATGGGGCTGTATAGTTTGGCGGCGCATTTGGTATCGTCGCACCTGGTGTTCAATACCCAGTTGTGGTCATATCCGTTACCGTTCTTCAGCTGTGCATAATCGTAATTATTGATCTCCTTACCAATCTCCTTACCTTTGGTGAAATCCATAGGAGTACCGGCAACCGGAAGTATCTCGCCTGTGGTCATGTAGGTTTCGTCGCAGGGAGTAAAGTTGTCGGCGTTGAGGGTCAGGATGTGATTGGTGATGGGAATTGAATGGTCGCCGTTGAGGTTGAAGTAGCTGTGGTTAGTCATATTGATGACTGTCTTCTTGTCGGTAGTTGCCTTCCAAACAATATCAATGGCGTTATTGTCGGTCAACGTGTAAGTTACCGTAGCCACGACATTGCCGGGGAAACCTGCCTCACCATCGGGCGAGTTCAAAACCAAGGTGATACTGTTGTCTTTCACCTCTTTTACATCATAGACCAGATTCTGCCAGCCCATAGGCTCAGGTACGAGCGTGCATCCTCCGTGCAGGCAGTGTCCGAAGTTGTTTTGCGGCAACTGATAGGTTACACCGTCCAGAGTGATGCGGCCCTGATCGATACGGTTGGCATAACGCCCCACCGATGCGCCGAAATCGCTGGCCAGGGTGGTGTAATCCGTGATGTTGCTGAATCCGATAACGGCATCCTGCATCTTGCCATCGCGATCCGGGACCATAATGGCAACGATACGTGCACCGAAGTTGGTAACCCAGACCTCGCAGCCGTTACTGTTGGTAATCTTGTACAGGTCAGTCTGCTTGCCTGTAAATTCAGTCTGGAAGTCGGCTCTGTTAAGAACCGGCGGTGCTTCCTTTTGCGAACAGGCTCCCAAAGTCAGAAGTCCGCTCAGCAGGATAAAAATACTTTTTTTCATTCTCATTTGATTGTTGTTATTTTGTTGATGAATTATTACAGTTTCCGTGTGCCGTCACCTATGACTACAGGATAGACTTTTGGTGTTATGCCGAATTTTTTCGAATATTCCCTGACGGCTTTCGATGTGAATTTGTCATAAAGGGTCTTGCGTACAAGATTAATGGTACATCCTCCGAATCCTCCACCCATGATACGGCTCCCTGTAACGCCGCATTCCTCAGCTATCCCAACAAGGAAGTCCACCTCTTCACAGCTGACCGTATAATCCCGGCTGAGTCCCCAATGGGTTTCGTACATCTTCTTGCCGACCGTTTCATAATCCCCCCTGTTCAGGGCGGCGCTTACAGCCATAACTCTCTCTCTCTCATCGAGAACATATCTGGAGCGGCGGTAGTCGGTATCGGACAGTCCGCTCTTGACTGCATCCAGCATGGCATAGTCTATGTCGCGCAGAGTTTCGACGTTTTGAAATTTACGGTTCGCCAGAGCTACAGCTCTTTCGCAGCTTTCACGGCGTTCATTGTATTCGGTACCAAGTGAATGCTTGACGCATGAATCAATCAGTACCAGACTATATTCTTGAGGATTAAAGGGGAAATATTCATACTCCAATGACCGGCAATCAAGTCTTATTAGACAGCCTTGTTTGCCGAAAATCGATGCGAACTGGTCCATGATGCCGCATTTTACGCCACAGTAGTTGTGTTCGGCTGCCTGTCCTATCTTTGCAAGCTCAAACTTATCAACGCGCCCGTCTGCGAATATGGTGTTGAGGGCAAAGGAGAATACACATTCCAGTGCCGCCGATGACGACATGCCGGCTCCCAACGGAATATTTCCGGAAAAAGCCGAATTGAAACCACCGAGTGTGACTCCGCGTTTTTGCATCTCTTTGCATACCCCGAAAATATAACATGCCCAGTGCTGTGTCGGCTTTTCATTGTCGTCAATATCAAATTCGACGTAATTGTCACTCTTTAGGTCTATGGCAAGCAGTCGTACCTTACGTGAAGCGTTTATACATATTTCAGCCGCGATGCCTTTGTCTATGGCACCGGGAAAGACAAATCCGCCGTTATAATCGGTATGTTCACCTATCAGATTTATACGTCCTGGTGAAAAGAAAAGGTCTCCGGTATGTCCAAACTGCTCCCTGAATCTGTTTCGCAGAATAGTGGTATCCATAAAAAATATTTTACTCGACCCCGAAACGATAGACGGTGGTCTGGGTGTAAACTTCCCCGGGATTTAGTACCGTGCTGGGGAAATATGGATGATTTGGGCTGTCCGGAAAGTGTTCGGCTTCAAAGCATACTGCACAACGTTTGTGAAGTTTTGAGCCGTGAGCGCATGTGCTGCCGTTACAGTAGTTACCGGTATAACACTGAACGCCGGGTTCGGTGGTGTAGCACTCCAGTGTGCGACCGCTGACGGGATCGACGCATTTTACGGCAAAACTCAGTTCACCAGGTTCGCGCTTGTTTAGTACCCAACAGTGGTCATAACCGTTGCCGTTCTTTGTCTGAATCCCCTCTTCAATACGTTCACCTATCTTGCGCGGGGTGCGGAAGTCGAACGGGGTGCCTGCCACCTTGTCGATACTGCCTAAAGGGATGGCTGTAGGATCAATTGGAATATAATGGTCGGCATTGATGGTCATGTCGTAGTTTAGAACGGTATCCGGTTCTCTTTTCGTTCCGTTCAGGTTGAAGTAAGCATGGTGTGTCAGACAGACCACTGTCTTCTTATCGGTTGTGGCCTCATAATCAATCACCAGTTCATTGTCATCGGTCAGACGGTATATCACATTTACCTCCAGATTACCGGGGAATCCCTCTTCGCCGTCCTTGCAAAGGTAGTGCAAATGGAGTGTGCATGCATCTATCTGTTCAGCGTCGAATACGCGTTTATGGAAACCGGTAGGTCCTCCATGCAGACTGTTCGGGTCGTTATTGATAGCAAGATTGTACTGTTTGCCGTCAAGTGTGAATTTTCCGGCTGCTATACGGTTGCCGTAACGTCCGATAAGAACGCTTAGATAAGCTTCCTCGCTGTTCATCAGGTTATCAAGACTGTCATGGCCCCATACCACGCTCTCCATCTTGCCGTTTCTGTCCGGCATCATGACTGCCAGTAGAGCTCCTGCATAGTTTGTTACTGCTATTTCACTCCCTTTTTTGTTCTTTAGAATGAAAAGGTCAGTCTTTTTCCCTTGCACCGTAGCCTGAAAATCCTCTCTTTTGAGACCGGCCAGATTGTCCTTTATAAAAAAATCACTCATAAGCATTGTTGCTGCATTAATTTAGGTTTTGTAATTAACATCGCAAATTAACGCAAAATCGTGTATCAATGCAAACAAAAACAGGAAAAATCAGTTAGGAATTGTTTTTTTTACGGTAGCCATAAGGTCTGCTACCACGAAAGTACTGCCACCTATGAAAATAATGTCTTTTTCGGATGAGTCTGCCAATGCTTTTTTTACTGCTTTTTCTACAGTGTCGAAAGCTTCACCTTTAAGTCCGGCAGCCGCCCCCGCCTCTTTTAGTACGTTGCTCTCCATAGCCCGTTGTACCGACGCCCGGGTAAAGTAGCAGATAGAGTTACGTGGGATCATATTCAGTACTTCAGTAATATTCTTGTCTTCTGCCATGCCTATCACTATGCGCAGTTTCCCGGCTTGGGAAGTTTGGGCTATCTCTTTGAGTTGCTGTGCTATATATTGGAATCCATGACCGTTATGTCCGGTGTCGCAAATCATCAGAGGTTTTTCCGAGATCTTTTGCCACCGGCCCATCAGTCCGGTCATACGGCAGACATCTTTGAATCCTTTTCTAACATCCTGTTCGGATATAACAAAACCTCTTTTTTTTAATTCCTCAACGGCGGCAAGTATCGTGTTGGCGTTTTTTTCCTGACAGAATCCTCCAAGGCAACTCTCGAGTTCGGGGTATCCTTCGGCATCATAGACGACAAGAGAGGGATCTTTATATCTTTTTGAATGTATTCTGTTTTTATCTTGAGCAAACAGAACAGGTGCACCGACTTCGGCAGCTTTTCTTACAAATACTGCCCGTGTTCCGGCAGTGTGTTCCCCTATGACAACCGGTACTCCCGGTTTTATGATCCCGGCCTTTTCGGTCGCAATTTTTTCCAAAGTGTCACCAAGTTGCTTCATATGGTCAAAGCCGATGTTTGTGATGACGGAGAGCTTTGGGGTGATGATATTGGTGCAGTCGAGTCTGCCTCCCAGTCCTGTCTCTATTACAGCGACATCAACCTTTTTTTCAGCAAACCATTTGAAGGCCATTGTGGTGGTTACCTCAAAAAAAGAGGGAGAACAGGGCTCCATAAAAGCTCTGTTCTCCTTTATAAATTTTATGACAAACGATTTTGTCACGGAACGGCCGTTGATCTTTATCCTTTCTCTGAAATCCACCAGATGTGGTGAGGTGTATAACCCGGTTTTAAGTCCCGAGGCTTGAAGTATGGCCGCCAGGGTATGTGCCACACTCCCCTTGCCGTTGGTACCGGCTATGTGAATTGTGGTAAACTGACGGTGGGGAAATCCTGCATGGGCATCAAAAAGCAGAGAGTTTCCAAGTCCCTCCTTATATGCTTTTGCACCGATCTTTTGGAATATCGGAGTCTGTGTCAAGAGCCACTTGACGGATTTGTTGTAGTCCACGTTAATTTAGCTGAAATAGCTTCTGAACTTTTTGAATATCTTTTCTTTGACTGAAGCCGAAGGCTGGAAATTATTGGATGTATCAAATTTCTCCAAAGTCTGCTTTTCATCTTTTGACAGTTTTTCGGGAATATAGACACTTACATTGACTATCATGTCTCCGCGCTGGTTGCTGTGAAGCATCGGAAGTCCTTTCCCGCGCAGTCTCAACATTTTGCCGGGCTGGGTGCCGGGCTCTATCTTGACTCTTACCGCACCGTCCAGAGTGGGAACTTCGACAGCGCCTCCCAATGCAGCCTGTGGGACCGATAGCAACAGGTTATAAACCAGATCGTTTTCATCCCGTATCAGGTCTTTGTGCGGCCGTTCTTTGATCAGGATGAGCAGGTTACCGTTGTATCCATTGTTCTTTCCGGCATTTCCCTTGCCCTCGACAGAGAGCTGCATACCTTCGGCCACTCCGGCAGGTATGTTTACTTCAACTATCTCCTCGCCGTAAACTACACCGTCACCGCTGCAGTGCTGACAACGGTTCTTTATTACCTTGCCTTTACCTTCGCATTTTGGACATACGGTCTGGGTCTGTACCATACCGAAGAAACTCTGCTGGGTACGCAAGACCGAACCTGTTCCCTTACAGTCGGGACATGTCTCGGAACCTGAGCCGCCCTGTGCTCCTGAGCCTTTACAGTGAGTGCAGGGTACAAGTTTTTTGACCTTGAATTTTTTCGTGACTCCGGTATTGATCTCTTCCAGAGTGAGCGAAACCTGTATTCTGATATCTGAACCCTGAGAGCGGTATTCCCGCTGGCGTGTACGTCCGCTGAATCCGCCGAATCCTCCTCCGCCGAAGCTGCTGAACCCGCCGAATCCTCCTCCGCCTCCGCCGAAAATATCGCCGAACATGGAGAATATATCATCCATAGACATTCCCCCGCCGAATCCGCCTTCGAAACCGGCAGTTCCGCTCAACCCTTCAAAGCCGAACTGGTCGTATTTGGCACGCTTGTCGGGATCGCTCAGGACACTGTATGCCTCGGCTGCCTCCTTAAACTTCTCTTCGGCCTCTTTGTTACCGGGGTTTTTATCGGGGTGGTATTGTATGGCTTTTTTACGGTAAGCCTTCTTTATCTCGTCTGCTGTGGCGGTTTTCGCAACCTCCAGCACCTCGTAGTAGTCTCTCTTTTTTGCCATATTCCTTATTGTGCAACTGTCACTTTAGCATGACGAAGTACTTTGTCATTGAATTTATAACCGTCAATGGCGCAGTCAATTACATGCCCTTTCAAATTCTCGTCAGTCGATGGGATCAAGGCTATAGCTTCATGGTAATCCGTGTCAAACGGTTCATTTTTAGGGGAAATCTTCTGCAGACCCTTTTGTTCAAGAGTATGCATCATTTTGTTGTATATTATTTCGATTCCGTCCTTGAGGGCGTAAAAATCCTCGGATTCGCCTGAACTGGTTATAGCTCTTTCCATATCGTCTATTATGGGAAGAATGTCGGTTATGACATCAGCCGAACCGTTCTTTATTATTTCGGCCTTCTCTTTTACTGTGCGCTTACGATAATTGTCAAATTCGGCCATCTGCCTGAGAAGACGGTCTTTCAACTCTTCAATCTCGGTTTGTGCCTCTGCAAGCCTCTCTTCAACGGATTTCTCCTCAGTCTCTATCTGTTCGGAATTCTGCTTTTCGGTTCCGGTCTCCAAACCTCTGTCTTTCTCATTAATCTTACTGTTTTTTATCTCTTTCTTCTCTTTTTCCTTCTTCCCGGATTCTTTGTTGTGTGACATATTCTAATTTATATCTTAATTATTTTAAGTCGTAAATATTTATTCAATATATAATACGGCAAAAAACTTGCCATACCGACAATGTGACACAGTGGCAGCCAAAACACACTGTAATATTTAGTTACGCCATTGATTCCGTTTCGAAGCAAAAAGGCAGCAGCATTGCGGTTCCATCCGGGATTATCATTGTCTCTTCTTCTCCGTACAGGATTGTTCTTATCGGCCTGCCTGAAAGTGCTTCCGTTTCAGCCATAACCTGCCTGCAAGCTCCGCAGGGACTTATGGGTTTTTCAGTCCATCCGTCGGTGTTACGGGCAGCTATCGCAATGGCGATAACGGCTTTTCCCGGATAATTGTGCCCTGCGGCAAAAAGGGCTGTCCTTTCGGCGCACAGTCCCGAAGGGTACGCTGCATTTTCCTGGTTGCTCCCCGTCACAACCGTCCCGTCATCAAGCAGGAGCGCTGCGCCTACACGGAATCCCGAATAGGGTGAGTAGCTTCCATCGGTTGCTTTTTTTGCAGCCTCAACCAGCATCCTGTCACTCTTCTCCAATTCATTGTTTTTGAAGACGCTCCAGGAGAGAGTCAGATTGTAATTCTTCATAAAAGCGTATTTGACCGCGAATTTAAGAATCTGTTTTTGAAATTCCGAGAATAAGTCACGTAATTCTCATTTTAACCTCTTGTCTTTCCGTCATTTTGAATTATCTTCGCACACAATGAAAAAACTCCTCACAGCGGTCTGCATAGTCGTAACACTATTGGGTGCGACCTCATGTTCGGTAACCCGTAAAGGGCTGTCTGTCACGGATAGTTCCAAAGATCCTTATCTGAATTATATTGCCAGATACAGTAATCTGGCTGTAACTCAGATGAAGAAACACGGCATACCTGCCAGTATTATTTTGGCACAGGGACTTTTGGAATCCGATGCCGGGCGCAGTACGCTGGCTGTCAGGTGTAATAACCATTTTGGTATAAAGTGCCATAATGATTGGAGAGGCAGGACAATGCGTCATGATGACGATGCGCGTAACGAATGTTTCCGCTGTTACGGCAGTGCCGAGCATTCGTTCAGGGATCACTCTCTCTTTCTGGTCAACGGCGCCCGCTACGGCAGCCTGTTCCTTTTAGACCCCGGAGATTATGAGGGGTGGGCTAAAGGGCTTAAAGCAGCGGGATATGCTACAAACCCATATTATGCTGAAAAACTTATAGAACTAATTGAGAGATACGGTCTTGACAGATATGATGTCCGTTCATCACGCAGACTGCCAAAAGGAATTGTGCCGCATGTCCGATTCGAAATTAACGGTGTCAAGTGTGTGCGTCTGGCTGAGGGTGAATCGCTCAGGGATATAGCCAGGGAGTATCAAATGTCTCTGAGCCTGCTAAGACGTTTCAATGATGTCAACCGTCACTTCACGCCTCCTGCCGGCACTCCGGTCTATCTGGAGAGGAAGAGACACCGCACCGGCAGAGAGAATGCCACCCATACGGTCAGGAGCGGCGACAGCATGTGGTCTATTTCACAGCAGTATGGAGTCCGTATGAAAACGCTGATCGCCCGCAATAACATCGGTCCGTCCAATCCGCTTGCCACGGGTATGGTGCTGAAGCTCCGATAATCCGAAAACAGACTATTTATCAATATGGCAAATTTCACGAACAACAGCTATTCTACTTTACAGGAAGCCATTATTAACCTTGGTTATGAATGGCCGGAAAAAGACTATTTTTTCTGTCACGGCGTTTTCCCGACAGTTGATAATACAATTGCCGATATTCAGGAGTATGTGGGTATTCTGCTCTGTACCGATGGCGATATAGATATAAATATCAACCGGATAGATTACAATCTGACGGCATCGACCCTGCTTATTGCACATCCTTCGTCTATTGTACATATTGTCCGTTCAAGAAACCAATACAATGGTATTCTTCTGTTTATAGCGCGTGATTTTCTGGCTAAACATGTGGTAAACGCCGAACTTGTAAAACCTTTTCGCCAAGTCTCGAAATATCAATATACGCTATCAGCACTTACAAAAACAGAGCAGAAACATTTTATCGATATTTACAAGTTGATTTACAGAAAAAAAGAGGCTAAAGAATCGCCGTTAAAAAAGGAGATTTTGCGCAATCTGTTTTTGGTTTTTGTATGTGAAGCAGCCGAGATTTTTCTGAAAAGCAGCAAGGTGGAAGTCCACACGACAAGAAATGAAGAGATCACCGATGCTTTTTTTAATTTACTTTTACGACCGATAAAAATAAGCAACAAAACGGCATTTTATGCCGACCGATTGAATGTATCAACAAAACACTTGATTCAGGCAGTTAAAACGACTACGGAAAAATCTCCCGGAGTCTTTATCAATGAGAAGATATCCGATGACGCTAAATTGTTGCTGGCAGACAATCGACTTTCTATCAGTCACATTTCAGAGAAGCTGGGATTTTCAGAAACATCATCGTTCAGCAAGTTTTTTAAAAAGCAGACCGGCTTGTCGCCCTCTCAATTCAGAGAGCAGCTTTAAAAGGCGAATTTCGGGCAAGTTTATGTGAATTTCGGGCAAGAATATTTTCAACAGGATTTGTTAATTTTACATCTTATATTGTGCATTATAGTAGTAAGTGATGCCGTGTAAATATGAATTTTACAAACATCTGAAAATGAAGAAAGACAATCCTGCCGACAACCCGTCTCAAAAACCCAATATAAATTGGAACAGTTTCTTTTGGACACTTGCAATTTTGCTGATACTCAATTCACTGGTTTTTCCCAACATTTTTAAACAGAGAATTGTTCCGACCACATACAGCGCCTTTATCAATAAAGTCGATTCGGGGTTGGTCAAGAAGGTAAATATTGACGGGAACTATATATATTTTACAACGCCAAACGGCACTGTTGACCGAAACGGCAATCCGATAGACGCTCTTTTTCAAACAGGGAAAATGGGTGATGCCAATTTGGTTGACCGGCTGTTAAGGGCCGAGAGCCCAAACGAAAACGGAAAGATTGAATTTACAGAGACCATTCCCCGCGAAAATTCTCCCATTTTAAATTTCCTGCTCTTCTGGGTATTGCCGGGAGCGATCTTCTATTTTATTTGGAGAAGTGCAATGAAGTCGGTGGGTGGAAAATTGGGCGGAAACTACATGAGTTTCGGACAGAACAAGGAGAAAATCTATGCCGAAGATGAGATTAAAACTACGTTTGCCGATGTGGCGGGACAGGAAGAGGCCAAAGAGTCGTTAAGTGAGATAGTTGATTTCCTGCATAATCCCAAAAAATACTCCGAAATAGGTGCTGCGCTGCCCAAAGGCGTCCTGTTGGTGGGTCCTCCGGGAACCGGTAAAACATTGATTGCAAGAGCAGTTGCAGGTGAAGCGAAAGTACCGTTCTTTGCTCTTTCAGGTTCCGAGTTCGTTCAGATGTTTGTGGGAATGGGCGCTGCTAAAGTACGCGACCTGTTTAGTCAGGCAAACAAAAAGGCTCCTTGTATTATATTCATCGACGAAATTGATGCTATCGGTAAGAGACGCGACGGAATTACGACCAATGATGAACGGGAGCAGACCCTTAACCAATTGCTTACCGAGATGGACGGTTTCAACGGGCAGAAGGGAGTGGTCATTCTGGCAGCTACCAACCGTCCCGAGAGTCTTGATAAGGCTCTGCTTCGCGCAGGCAGATTCGATCGCCGGGTGCAGATGGAGCTTCCCGATCTGGAGGGACGAAAAGCCATCCTGCAGGTACATCTGAAAAAAGTGAAACACGAAGAGATAGATCTGGATCTGATTGCTCGCGCCACTTCGGGCGCATCGGGTGCAGAGTTGGCAAATATTATAAATGAAGCGGCGCTGAGGGCTGTAAGAAACAATAGAGAGAGTGTAACTACAAGCGATCTGGAAGAGAGTATTGAAACCGTTATTGCCGGAGCACAACGGAAAGGCAAGGTGATTTCCGATGAGGAAAAACGCATTATTGCCTATCACGAAATAGGACACGCCATGGTCGCTGCCAAACAGTCGCATTCGGCGCCTGTGCATAAGATTACCATTATTCCGCGTACGTCGGGAGCGCTCGGCTACACAATGCAAATAGATGAAGGCGAGCGTAATCTGTACAGTAAAGAAGATCTTGAAAACCGAATAGTGACATTTACCGGAGGACGTGCGGCCGAAGAGGTTATTTTCAACAAAATCACAACGGGTGCTTCCAACGATATAGAGCAGGCCACAAAAATTGCCCGTGCCATGGTTACCCGTTACGGGATGAGCGAAGAGTTTGATATGGTAGCACTGGAAACGGTGAACAATCCCTATTTAAGCGGCGATACATCGTTGAGCTGTTCTGCGGAAACAGCTGCCCGGGTGGATGATGCGGTGCTTTCCATTGTAAAAAATGCTCATGAAAAAGCTAAAAAAATCATTCGGGAGAATGAAGCCAAAATGCATGAACTTTCGGAATATCTAATTAAAAAGGAGACCATTACAGGCGAAGAATTTATGAGAATTTTAGAAGATAAGAATTAACCAAACAATATAAATTATGATACAAACAACATTTAGGAAAATAGAAAAAACCATCAAGCGATGGTATTTGATGCTACTCGTAGGAATAGTATTTGTTATCCTGGGTATTTGGACAATTGCTACGCCGTTAAGTTCTTATACAGCGTTGTCTATTGTATTTGCTTTGGGATTTCTTGTTAACGGAATAGCCGAGGTAATTTTCGCTTTTGGCAACAGACATCAAAATTGGGGCTGGACACTGGTATTGGGTATATTAAATATAGTGGTGGGAATTCTTTTACTGCTCAATCCTGCCGTATCAATGGTTGCCTTGCCCTTATATGTAGGATTCAACTTACTTTTTCACTCTATATCGGGTATCGTTTCGGCTTATGAAATGAAACAATACGGTATTCTGGATTGGGGTACGCTAATGGTAATCGCGGTTTTAGGTTTAATATTTTCGTTTATATTATTGTGGAATCCTCTTTTCGCAGGAATCAATGTGGTTGTCTGGACAGCAGTAACATTTGTCGTTATAGGAGGCTATACTATCTATTATTCCTTCAAACTGCGAAAGCTCAACAAAATGATGAAAGAAGAGTAGGGTTTTAAGAGCAATAGGGTCAGATAAGTTCACGTTCCTCCTTCATGTCAATTTCCTGACCGTCAGAGCCTTTGATAGAGTAGGTGAGAAATGACAGACTTTGATCCGGTATAATTTTGATCCCGGTACCGTATTTCAGACGCCATTTTGTCTTTAAAGAGAGTACGCCGCTGTTTATATAAGCGTAAACATAGGGATGAACGTGCATGATAAACCGTTTTATACCCATCTTGTTTACCAAATAGCTTATTTTGTTTTCCAGAGTGTCCGTAAACAGTATGGATGGACCTATGGTGCCCTTACCAAAACAGGTGGGACAGCTCTCGTCAACAGGAATATCCATAACAGGACGCACCCTTTGTCGGGTAATCTGCATAAGTCCGAATTTGCTCAATGGAAGAATTTTGTGTTTGGCACGGTCGCGTTCCATATTCTGGCACATACGTTCATATAGCTTCTGGCGGTCTTCGGCAAGAGCCATGTCTATAAAGTCCACCACTATTATGCCTCCCATATCACGCAGTCTGAGTTGACGGGCAAGTTCATCGGCTGCACCCAGATTTACTTCAAGTGCATTCTCCTCCTGTGAACCGGCTTTCAATCGGTGGCCGCTGTTTACATCAACCACATGCAAAGCCTCGGTATGCTCTATAATAAGGTATGCGCCGTTCTTGTATGAAACCACCCGGCCGAATGATGATTTTATCTGTTTAGTTATGCCGAAATGGTCGAATATGGGCAGTTCGCCTTTATACATCTTGACAATATCCGTACGTCCGGGTGCGATAAGGGAGACATAGTCTCTTATCTCGTTGAACGTCTTCTCGTCATTGACGTGAATGGATTCATAGAGGGGATTTAGCATATCCCTAAGTATAGCTATGGTGCGGCTTGTTTCCTCAAAGACCAAAGTGGGTGGTTTATTGGCCTTCCATGCAACACGAAGAGTGTCTTCCCAGCGCTGATATAGGGCGGACAGCTCATTGTCCAGTTCGGCAACCCGTTTTTTTTCGGCTACGGTTCTGATTATCACACCGCAGTTTTTTGGTTTGATACTATGGACAAGCTGTTTAAGACGTGCACGCTCTTTAGGAGATTTGATTTTCGATGAGACCGAAACTTTGTCGGCGAAAGGAATCAGTACCAGAAACCGTCCGGCAAACGAAATATCACTTGTCAGGCGTGGTCCTTTGGTGGAAATGGGCTCTTTGGTTATCTGGACAAGGATCTCCTGTCCCTGCTCAACGGCAGTTGAAATATTACCTTCCTTCCCGTCAGGACTTAAAATCTGGGCTTTGCTCAAAGGGTAGAACTTCTTACGGTTAGAGCGTACCTGCTTTAAATATTTCTGAATGGAATTAAATTGCGGACCCAAATCCTGATAGTGCAGGAAAGCCTCTTTTTCTGAACCTATGTCAACAAAACACGCATTTAATCCGGGCATAAGTTTTTTTACTCGTCCCAGATATATATTGCCTACTGAAAAGGTCATTTCCTGACTTTCCTTTTGGTATTCAACCAAATTACGATCTTCGGTTATGGCAATCTGAATACAATCGGGCTGTGTGTTGACAGTCAGTTCACAAATCATCTCTTTCTCAGATAATGTTATTAAAACAAGGAACAAACCCTGCGGCGCAATGTTTAACGGCAAGTTTGTTCCTTGTGGTTTTAATCAGACCGGTAGTCTTATTTATTCTTGTGCCTGTTTTTTCTCAGTCTTTTCTTGCGCTTGTGAGTTGACATTTTATGTCTTTTCTTCTTTTTACCGCTTGGCATAATCTTAATATATTAATATACAAGGTGTTGAGAGTTAAGTAATCACTTCTGGTTCCTTACGGCCGATGCAAAGGACTTTGCAGGCTTGAAAGCCGGAATTTTATGCTCAGGAACAATTATTGTAGTGTTCTTGAGAATATCACGTGCGGCCTTGGCTGCTCTCTTCTTGACTATGAAGCTTCCGAAACCTCTGAGATAGACGTTCTCTTCATTTATAAGTGACTCCTTAACTACTTCCATAAAACCCTCTACGCAACTTAGAACATCAGCCTTATCAAGACCGGTCTTCTGTGCGATTTCCTTAACAACTTCTGCTTTTGTCATGTTATCAATATCTTTAGTCAATAAATATCTTATTTTACAGTTTGCAAATGTAGCTCAAAATATTCATAATAAAAAATAGTATCAGCTAATTTTTTGTGTTTTCATAACATACCTCACGGTTTCCTGTTTAATAAGTTTGTTTTTCAAAAAAAAGCAGGATTTCTCTTGTTTTTGGCACTGCTACTTATTACATTTGTACTGTTTAATTTTAATACCAAAAAAATATGTCAGTAAACAAAGTAATTTTGCTTGGCAATGTGGGCAAAGATCCGGATGTGAAGTATCTGGACAACAACGTGTGTGTAGCCAACCTCTCTCTTGCTACATCCGAGAGGGGATACACAACTCAGACTGGTACTCAAGTACCTGAAAGGACAGAATGGCACAACCTGGTCTTTTGGCGCGGGTTGGCTGAAACCGTTGAAAAATACGTCCGTAAAGGTGATAAGCTGTATATTGAAGGCAGCATTAGAAACCGTAGTTATGATGACCAGAATGGTGTCAGGCGCTATGTCACCGAGATTTTTGTAGATAACATGGAGATGCTCGGTTCCAGAAGTTCCCAGAAAACGACCTCTTCTGACAACATGTCATCCGCACAGGATCAGGAACAACCAAAGCAGCAAGTCGCTTCAGTAGATTCCGCAGTAAATGATGATTTGCCTTTTTAATTCAAAAAAGTTGAACTATAGGACCTGTTTTGACAATCGGAACTGTTGAGATGACTGCCCAAGCCGGGTTGTCATTTTATCCCCCTACAGTAGGGTCAGTCATTGCAATAGTGACGGCCCTACTTCTTCTTGCCGTGTCGGGATTTGTTTCAGCATCGGAGGTGGCATTTTTTTCACTTTCACCTGAGGAACTTAAGCAAATAAGGGAGTCCGATAATCCCTCTGACCGCCGTATTGTGACTCTGCTCAACAATTCCGAACGTCTTTTGGCATCCATACTCATAACCAACAATTTGGTCAATGTAGCCATAATTCTATTGCTTGACCTTGCTATAGGACAGATGGTGGATTTCGGCACCTCTGTCTGGTTGGAATTCGTTGTTATTACCGTATTACTTACTTTTGTCCTATTGCTGTTCGGGGAGATAACCCCTAAGCTTTTTGCATCACATAACTCATTGTCATTCAGCCGTAGGGCATCATCGTTGCTATCAATAATAAACATGTTGGCCACTCCTTTCTCTGCACTCTTGGTCCGTTCCCAGGTACTTGCCCGTCATCTCAGTCCCAAGGTCGGATATAATATATCTGTCGATCAATTGGAACAGGCTTTGGAACTGACTGATTCATCGGACATACAGGAAGAGCAGCAGATGCTTGAAGGGGTAATCCGTTTTGGCGATGAAACGGCTGTTGATATCATGACTTCCCGAATTGATATGGTCATGCTTGATATCAAGGCTACATTTACCGATGTCATGGAGTGTATAAATGAGAACTTCTATTCCAGAGTCCCTGTCTTTTCGGACTCATCGGATAATATAAAAGGTGTACTTTATATAAAAGATCTGCTCCCTTATTTGGAAAAAGGTGACAATTTCCGGTGGCAGTCACTTATCAGACCGGCATTCTTTGTACCTGAGTCAAGAAAGTTGGATGACTTGCTACATGATTTCCAGACCAGTAAGGTTCATATGGCCATTGTGGTTGACGAATTCGGGGGTACCTCGGGATTGGTTACCCTTGAGGATGTTATTGAGGAGATTTTGGGTGAAATTAACGATGAATTTGATGAAGAACCGGTACGATTCAGAAAAACCGGCCCCGATACATATATCTTTGAGGGAAAGATCCCTCTGTCCGATTTCTTCAGGATTACCGGGCTTGATGAAGATGAATATGCGCAGTATGTGGGTGAAGCCGATACGTTGGCCGGCTTTCTGCTTGAACTGAAGGGCGACTTCCCTCGCAAGGATGAGGAACTTGTCTGCAAGGATCTTGTCATGAAAGTCATGGAAAAGAAAGAACGCCGTATCTCCGGTATCAGGGTAAATATTAAAAGAGGGTGAAACCGCTTAATGTTTATACTCTTTTCTCTGTGAGTTACATCTGTATTTATAAATATTTTATATTTTTGCAATTATTTAATTTAAGTCAGAAGTCGCTAATTTTAATAGTTATCAGTTATGGAAAAAAACAGCAAACTATTGGCCATCTGTCTTTTCTTCATTCTAGCCGTATTCAGTCTGAATTCGTGCATATCCAGAACAGATGAATTGGATCTTGATAAAGAGATCAGCTATGACATGCATATTGCTCCGGATGGTTTCTCTATCCCTATTGGAAACTTAGACCGGATATACATTGACTCCCTCATTAAGACAAATGAGGACGGTTCCGCACTGGTCATTCTCCCTAATGGAGAGTATGGAATAAAGACAGACGGGCAAATCAACAGGGTCAATATCAATATAGCCGATGTTACCATAGAGATTGATGATCCTCAGATCAATCCTTTGGTCGTCAATTTTGAGGAGGTATTGCCCAATCCACCCGCTATCCCGGAGAGGAGTGTGGCTTATTTCGAAAACTTCAGAGTCGGCGATCCTCTGAGCAGCTATAGAACCACCAAACTCCACGAGGAGACGGTTTTCCCCATCGATGCGGATATTGATGATGCCTTTAAGGCCATCAAGAAGATGGAGCTGAAGAGCCCTGCCGGAATCGATGTCAAATTCAAGTTCAGCGGTGTGCCTGAATCGGTCACGGGGTTGCAATTGATAGATTTCATAATCACTTTTCCCGATTTCTTTAAAATCAGTTATTCAGGAACTGACACGCGTATTTCATCTGTTGGCAATACGCTCAAGATTAACGGAACTTTGAATTCCGACGAATTGTCGGAGCAGGGAGCGGGTTTTGTGATTCCCGGTATTGCCATTGAGGTTATTGAATTTAATCCGGTGCTTAATACGGCAAACGGAAGGTTTGTCATTGAGGACTGTAAAATCATTTTGGACGGTACTGCAAAAATAGATAATCAGCTTGTACCGATAGAGGATCTGAATAAAATAAGGATTACTCCCACTGTAAGCTTTGATCCGATTATGGGCAAAACCTTTACAGGTAAGGTTGATCCCGAGATAGATGCGATGGATGAGAGTGTGGAAATTCCTCTGAGTGATGACGCAGACTTTCTGAAAGAGAACAGTAACCAACTGATCCTGCACGATCCGCAGCTTACGCTCAACATCAGCAGTTCGTTATCTATTCCGGTAAAGCTTGACTTGAGCCTTTCTTCAAAGGATAAGGAGGGTAATTTCATTGCCAAAGATATTATTCCCGATGACGGCTCTATAGATATCCCGGCTTGTCCTCCCGGTGCAGAGAGACATGACATAACGCTTGTTATACAGAAGAACAAAAGGACCGGACCTGTGTTGGGAGATACTGTTTTTGTCTCTATAAGCCGTCTTTCGGAACTTATGGCTACTATCCCCGATTCCGTGATATTCAATCTGAAAGCCCGTACGGACCTTTCAGCCGATCATCGTCTCACTCTGGGCAGCGATCTCTATATATCGGGTGATTATCAGGTGGTTGTTCCGCTTGCTTTTGACAATGTGTTCATTGAGTACTCCGATACGATCAGTGAACTGGGCAAAGACCTTGAGGATATCTCCGAGTCGGTAAACGAGGTGAAACTTGAACTGAAGGCCAGAGTGACCAGTACTATTCCGTTGGGTGCTAACATGCTGGTCAAAGCTCTTGACCGTGAAGGAAAAGCCATAAGTGACATTGTTGTTGAGCCCGTGACTATTGGTGTTGGAAGCGCTGCCGGTACGACTTCGGACATGATTATCAGTATCACCGTCAAAAAAGGTGCGCTTAATAAATTGGATGCCCTTGTGTTAACTCTGCAATGCACTTCCGAGGGCAATGCAGCCAAAATTAAAAAGGGGCAGTATATAGAACTCAGTGATATGAAACTTTTAATACCTGAGGGCATTAAGGTCGATTTTACCGATCAGATAAATGATGATGACAATTAATCACGATTAAGAGAAACAGTTATGAAAAAGATTATATTTTCCAAAAAGTCATTTGCACTATTTTCAATGCTGCTGATGATATCGGTTTCATACGCTCAGACTACATCTTCCGCATATTTTCTTGAGGGTTTTTCAAAGCGTTACCAATTGAATCCGGCTTTTGCCCCCGAACGTGGTACTCTGATCTCCATACCTGTTCTTGGTAATTTGCAGATCGATGCACAGAGTTCGGTGGGTCTCTCCAATTTCCTCTATGATTCCAAATCATATCCGGGCAAGCTCACAACATTTATGAGTCCGGATATAAGTCGTGATGAATTTTTGGATAATCTGCCTTCGGCGGCCCGGTTTAACCTAGGGCTTGACATGGATATTCTTTCCTTAGGTTTCGGTTCCACCAGAGGCTACACAATCTTCAACATGAAAATCAGGAATAACGAGACGTTGAGTGTTCCAAAGGAACTGTTTGATTTTATGAAAGCAAGTCTTTCGCAAGGCAATTATATGATTGAAGACATCAACCTTAGGAGTATCACCTATATGGAATCATCATTAAGCCATTCACACAGGATAAATGATAACCTCAGGATAGGTGCCGCGCTGAAGTTTATAGAGGGTCTGGCATATGCCGATCTTAATATTGACCAGATTGACGCTCAGCTTTCTGAGGATTCATGGAAGGTCAGGACAAACGGGAGGCTAAGAGCTTCGATATCGGGAGCAGAGTACAAATATGATTCCGAGAACAATTCGCTTGACGGTATAGATTTTGATGAGGATAATTTTGATATTCCTTTAAATTTCGGTTTCGCCATAGACCTGGGTGCAGAGTATGATATGAAAGATTTTGTCGAAGGACTCAAACTGTCGGCGGCCATTACCGATATAGGTTTTGTCAAATGGAATAATACCGGTGTATTTGAAACCGACAATAGCGATTACGTTGAGTTTAAAGGGTTTGAAGGTTATGACGTATATGATTCGGATAAAGATGGTACGTTCGATAGTTTAGAGGAAGATTTCAAAGATATGATAAGGCTCTATCAGACTAAGTCTGAGGGCGAGGAGAGTATCGGCCTGAATGCAACGTTCAGGGCGGGCGCCGAATATACCCTGCCTATGGCCAAATGGCTCTCGGTGGGTGAGCTCTTTACTGTCCGTACCGGAGTATGGCCCTATGTTGAATCTCTTACATCGGTTACCATGTCACCCTCCGGCTGGTTTGACTTTACCGGAAGTATGGGATTCTCCTCATACGGATCTTCGTTGGGAATGCTGCTCAATTTCCATCCGGCAGGTTTCAACTTCTTTTTTGCGGTTGACCGTCTGAGCGTTCGTTTAAATCCGCAGTTTGTTCCAGTCAATAATTTCGGTGTGAATGTTAGTCTTGGTATGAACCTTGTGATTGGAAAGAAACAGAATTGATGAGTGGTTTATCCATCCTTGAAACCGTTCTCAAGGGAATGGCGATAGGTTTTCTGGCAGCTGCTCCGACGGGTCCGTCGGGAGTGTTTGTAATACAGAGGACACTCAACAAAGGGCGGTGGAAGGGTTTTTTTACCGGTTTTGGTGTGACACTTAGTGATGCCTTTTATATATTCATCACCATGATGAGCCTAAAATTGGTGCTCGGTTATCTAGAAGACTATAGAGTTGCTAATGTTGTCAATTTTGTGGGATGTTTCCTGTTGCTGGCTTTCGGTATTGCAACAATACGCAATAATCCTTTAGCCAAATCCAAGAATGTGGCTGTACGGAAAGATTCTACGGGACATTTTGTTGCTACAGGCTTTTTGGTTGCCATAGTGAATCCGTTAGTGGTCTTTATGTACATTGGGCTGTTCACGTTTTTTTCGTTACCCGTTGATAACTTTTCTAAAAGTTTACAGATGACCACTTACGCTTTTACCGTTTTGGGGGATGTGTGCTGGTGGTTTATGTTGACGTTCTTCATAAATAAAATCAGGAACCGTTTTGACCTGAAGGGTCTGTGGATGATAAACAGAATTCTGGGGACCGTGCTGATATGTGCCGCCTTAGGTTGGTTTATCTTCATATTGAGTAATTAATGATATGTATATATCGGAAAAACTCAGAACAGAAAATATAGCTGAATATCTGCTCTATATGTGGCAGGTAGAAGATATGATACGCGCTGCCGGACATAACAGCGATAGGCTCTACAATACTTTAATAAGAGAGAGCGGCCGCAGTAAGGACGATTGTCTTAAATGGAAGCAGTGGTATGATGATTTGATTGAGATGATGTATGCCGAGGGCAAAGCTTCGCAAGGACATCTGCAGATAAACGAGAATGTGCTTATCCTGCTGGAGGATCTGCATTTGCGTCTGCTCAAATCGGACAAACAAAGTGAATACAGAGAATTGTTCTACAAGGCTCTGCCTTTTATTTTAGAGTTTCGCGGCAGGAGTAATGAAGGCGAAAAAAATGAGGAGATACGTGACTGTTTCAATATGTTGTATGGAGTGTGGATGCTGAAATTGCAGGGAAAACCTATAAGTGAACTTACTGCTCAAGCCGTTCAGGCGGTCTCGGCATTTACCGGAAAGCTTGCCTTTTTTTATAAGGAGGAGATGGCCGGCAGACTGGATTTGGATTGAATTATGAAAGAGATAGAGAGAAGGAGGACATTCGCAATAGTATCGCATCCCGACGCCGGTAAGACAACCCTTACCGAAAAGTTTTTGCTGTTTGGCGGCCAGATACAGGTGGCCGGAGCAGTCAAGTCGAATAAGATACGCAAGACTGCCACATCGGACTGGATGGATATAGAGAAGCAGCGCGGGATATCGGTCACTACATCGGTGATGGAGTTTGATTATAAAGATTACAAGATAAACATTCTGGACACGCCCGGACACCAGGATTTTGCCGAGGATACATTCCGCACACTGACTGCCGTGGACAGCGTGATAATAGTGATAGACAGTGTCAAGGGTGTGGAGCTTCAGACCCGCCGCCTTATGGAGGTGTGCCGTATGCGCAAGACGCCTGTTATAGTCTTTATCAACAAGCTGGACCGCGAAGGCAATGACCCTTTTTATCTGCTTGATGAACTTGAGGAGGAGCTGCAGATACGGGTACGGCCACTGAGCTGGCCTATAGAGAAAGGTGTCCGTTTTAAGGGTGTCTATAATATTTTTGAGCAGAAACTGGACCTGTTCACTCCTGATAAGCAGAAGGTGACCGAAAAGGTTGAAGTAGATGTTAACAGCCCTGATCTGGAGGCTCGCGTGGGTGAGCGTGAGGCAAAGAAACTGCGCTCAGATTTGGAGTTGATAGATGGTGTCTATGAGCCGTTTGATCGCCGGCAATATCTGGACGGCGATTTGGCGCCGGTCTTCTTTGGGTCGGCCCTGAATAATTTCGGTGTGCAGGAGTTACTTAACTGTTTTGTCAAAATAGCACCCAGTCCGCGTCCTACACAGGCGGTGGAGCGGATGGTTGAGCCTGAGGATGCCGGGTTTACCGGATTTATTTTTAAGATAACTGCCAACATTGATCCCAACCACCGTTCATCGGTTGCATTTTGTAAGGTCTGTTCAGGCAGGTTCATCCGTAACGAGTCTTACTATCATGTACGGCTTGACAGGAACTTCAGGTTTTCATCGCCCATACAGTTTATGGCACAGCGTAAGAGTACTATTGAGGAGGCCTGGCCGGGTGACATAGTAGGGCTGCCCAACACCGGCAACTTTAAAATAGGCGATACCCTTACGCAAGGCGAGAAACTCCATTTCAAGGGTCTGCCCAGCTTCTCGCCGGAGATGTTCAAATATATTGAGAATGCCGATCCCATGCGTGCCAAACAGCTGGCTAAGGGTATTGACCAGCTTATGGGCGAAGGTGTGGCACAAATGTTTATTAACCAATTCAACGGCCGCAAACTGATAGGAACGGTGGGACAACTTCAATTCGAGGTGATACAGTACCGTCTGGAACATGAGTATAACGCTCTGTGTCGCTGGGAACCTGCCAGCTTTTACAAGGCCTGTTGGATTGAGAGTAACGATGATGCCGAACTGGAGATGTTCAAGAAGCGGAAGTACCAGTTTATGGCCGCCGACATAGAGGGCCGCGATGTCTTCCTTGCCGACAGTGAGTATGTGTTGCAGATGGCCCAAATTGATTTTAAAAATATTAAGTTTCATTTTAAAAGCGAATTTTGATGAAACCTTATGCCGATGAGATAAAACATGCCGTACAGGTGATGCGTGACGGGGGGATCATACTCTATCCCACAGATACAATATGGGGAATAGGTTGTGATGCTTCCAATTCCGATGCTGTGCGACGTATATTGAGGCTGAAACACCGTGATGACGGAAAGTCCATGCTCTCGCTCATAGACTCCGATGCAAAACTGGGATACTATGTACCCGAAATATCCGATCTGGCATATGATCTGATGGATATGTCGGAAAAACCGCTCACCATAATTTATGACAATGTCCGACATCTGGCGCCTGAGTTGTTGGCCGGTGACGGAAGTGCAGGCATCAGAGTTACCCGTGAGGAGTTTTCGCGTGAACTGTGTGCACGTATGGGCGGTGCTGTGGTCTCCACATCGGCTAACGTGAGCGGGGAACCGGCGCCGCAAAACTTCAGTGAAATATCGGAAGAGATAAAGAGAGGTGTAGATTATATTGTGGAGTACCGCCGCAACGAAACGATTCGTTCAACAGCATCGGCCATAATTAAGCTTGGCGCAGGCGGTCTTGTGAAAATAATAAGGGAATAAAAAAATGATTGAAGAGAAAGAGAGACAGACTGATTCATTGCTTAACAGGTTTAATCTGTGGCGTAAGGATCACATCAGTGAAAAGCAGTTTATACTGTTGCTTAGTCTTGTTGTGGGTGTGTTTACCGCATTCGTTGCAATTTTGCTGAAATTTTTGATTTCACTTATACACGAATTCATATACGGCAATCTGACCATCAGTAAGGAGAATTACAGCTTGCTTATCTATCCGGTCATAGGTATTCTTGTGTCAGGCCTGTTCATACGATATATTATACGTGACGACATAGGACATGGTGTGACTAAGATACTCTACTCACTTTCCAAGAAGAACGGCCGTATAAAACCTCACAATATGTATTCTTCGGTAATAGCCAGCGCCATCACTATCGGTATGGGAGGTTCGGTAGGCGCCGAATCACCTATAGTGCTGACAGGTTCGGCTATCGGTTCGAATGTAGGCCGTATGTTCAAGATGGAACACCGTACCCTAGTACTGCTGGTGGGTTGCGGTGCAGCCGGTGCCATTGCCGGAATATTCAAGGCTCCCATAGCGGGTCTGGTGTTTGTGCTTGAAGTGCTGATGTTCGACCTTAGTATGGGCTCATTATTGCCTTTGCTGGTTTCATCGGTAACGGCAGCCACCGTTTCATACATCGTTACCGGTACCGATTCAATGTTCTATTTTGCATCGTCTCATGGGTTTGACCTTTCACTAATACCTTTAGTTTTGGTTCTTGGAGTAGTTTGCGGACTGGTGTCGCTCTATTTTTCGCACACTATGAATTGGCTTGAGAATTTCTTCGGACGGCTAGCCAAACCCTGGAAAAAATTTGTTTTGGGTGCAACTATTCTGAGCATACTGATTTTCCTCTTTCCTTCACTCTTTGGTGAAGGTTACGGAACTATTTCAACTCTTCTCGATGTAAACGAGGACTCTTCAAGTGTTATGGAGGGTTCGTTTTTCTATGGCGGCAATCTGTTGCTCTATCTTACTCTTATGGTCTTTGCCAAGGTCTTTGCATCGACTGCCACCAATGCCGGAGGCGGATGCGGCGGTATATTTGCTCCCAGCCTTTTTTTGGGCTGTATAGCCGGATTTGTTTTTGGAGAGCTTTCGATGCGTTTCTTTCCGGATGCCAATATATCGGTACAGAATTTTGCACTGCTCGGAATGGCCGGTCTTATGTCGGGTGTGATGCATGCTCCGCTTACAGGAGTTTTTCTGATAGCTGAACTGACCGGAGGATACTCCATGTTTTTACCGCTCATGATGGTCTCCATCTTGTCATTCCTTACGATTCGTCTGTTTCACTCTCATTCTATCTATTCAATGCGTCTTGCACGTAAGGGTGAACTTATGACTCATGATAAAGATCAGGCGGTACTGCTTTTGATGAATATAGATAATTTAATTGAGACCGAGTTCCTTACTCTCAAACCTGAAATGAATTTGGGCCAACTGGTCAACGTAATAGCCCGTTCTAACCGCAACCTCTTCCCTGTGCTTGACGATGATGAAAGTTTGGTAGGAATTGTAAATATGGAGAGCATACGTAATATAATGTTCCGTCAGGAACTTTATAATCGGTTTACCGTACAGAGACTTATGGAACTGCCGCCGGCGCGACTCTCTGTAAATGATTCCATGGAGGCTGTTATGAATAAGTTTGATGAGACCGGTGCCTGGAATCTTCCGGTGGAGGATGAGAATGGTCGTTATATGGGATTTGTCTCTAAATCGAAAATATTCAATTCATATCGCAACATACTGCTCGAAATTTCGGGTGAATGATTGTTGTATAAACAGGAAAGTTTATTTATGGGAAAGAGAGACTTCAAGATTGTGTTTATGGGAACTCCCGATTTTGCGGCGTTCTCTCTGCGTCATTTGCTGGAGCATGACTATAATATAACAGGTGTAGTTACCATGCCTGATAAGCCTATGGGGCGTCACGGCAGTGTGCTCCAGAGCAGCCCTGTCAAAAAAACAGCTCTTGAGGCGGGTATTCCGGTGTTGCAGCCCGAAAAGCTCACCAACCCTCTGTTCCTTGAGCAGCTCAGAGCCCTTTGTGCCGATCTTCATATTGTCGTTGCCTTTCGCATGCTTCCGAAAGCTGTGTGGGCTATGCCTCGTCTGGGCACTTTTAATCTGCACGCCTCATTGCTGCCACAATATCGGGGTGCAGCTCCAATCAATTGGGCTATAATAAACGGTGAAACAGAAACGGGTGTGACCACATTCTTTCTGGATCATGAGATAGATACCGGTGATATAATAGACCAGGTGAAGGTTCCTATCAATCCCGACGACAATGCCGGAACACTGCATGACAAGCTGATGGAGATAGGGGCTGAACTTGTGTCGCGCACAGTCGATGATATTATTACAGGCCGTGTGCGGACGATGAGCCAGCCCGATATTCCTCTTTCCGAACTGCGTCCTGCGCCAAAGATATTCAAAGAGAACAGTCGCATTGACTGGAATATGACTTCCCGTCAAATCAATAATTTTATTCGCGGGCTTTCACCTTATCCCGCTGCCTGGACTATCCTGAAAAATCCTGACGGCAGGGAGCGTGCTTTCAAGATATTTGAGGCGGAGCCTGTTGATGCTCCGTTGCAAAAGCCCGGAACCGTATGGTGTGACGGCCGCAGGTTTATCAAGGTTTCAACTGCTGATGGTGCCCTGAGACTTCTTGAAATTCAAGCTGCAGGGAAGAAACGGCTTCCGGTATGCGCTTTCCTGTGTGGAAATGACCTTACGGACTGCTGTTATTTTGAATAAAATGTCACTTGAAATGTTAAAAACAGATTTTTTCTTTTCATTTAAAAAAAATTCACATTATCTTTGCTGACGATCTCGTGAAAAATAGATTTCCGGGAGCTTAAGATAATATTATTCACTTCAAAAACCGAATGCCTATCGACTGAACATTACTCCTAGAAACCAAGAAAAGAAGAAGTAATGGAAAATTTGAATCTGATGACCGACGATATGTTGGTCGGTCTCTATTCAGACGGAGATGGAAAGGCTTTCGAAATCCTTTTAAACCGCTATAAAGAAAAGTTGTATTCGTACATCATGTTTGTTGTACGCAACCGTGATCTGGCCGATGATATCTTTCAGGAGACATTCGTTAAGGTCATAGTTACGCTTCAGCGCGGCGGATACACCTGTAACGGGAAGTTTGGTGCATGGATCACCAGAATAGCCCATAATCTTATCATTGACGGATTCCGACAGGAACGTAATGAGAATACCGTAAGAAATGACGAGAGAGAGTATGATCTGTTCAACGATGCCCGGCTTTCCGATTCTAACATCGAGGACAATATGATAAATGAGCAGACACTGCGTGATGTGCGGCGTCTTATGGACATGCTCCCCGACAACCAGCGCGAGGTGGTCTTCATGCGTTATTATCAGGATTTGAGTTTCAAGGAGATAGCCGATATTACCGGAGTTTCAATAAACACAGCTTTAGGCCGGATGCGTTATGCGCTTATTAACATGCGTAAAATGGCTGCCGAAAAAAATATTATTCTTAACATGGCTTGATTTTCTGTAGGCTTAACCCTTTTTTGGGCTGTTTTAAAATTTTAATAAAAACTTTTGCCTGTTTGAATACTAATTTATTTAAGTTTGCGTTTGTACTTTATACAATGTAAACTTAAATGAAAGCCTATGGATGAGACTTCTACTTCTTCTTTGATGATTTCCGAAAATCTGATACGGAGTGCTCTCAAAAGCTTTTCGTACGGATCACCGGCTGAAAAAACCATCAATTTTATATTGAATTTTGCAACTACTGTGCGTGCCGTCGATGATATGCCCGGTACATCCGGTATTTACTCCCTGAATTAATCGTCCGGAAATATTGTTTAGGATATGAGTACGATTGTAGCCCCTTCACTTCTGTCGGCCGATTTTGGAGACCTACGTAAGGATCTGGAGATGATTAACCGCAGTGAGGCCGATTGGCTTCATCTCGATATTATGGACGGTGTGTTTGTCCCTAACATCTCTTTCGGTTTTCCGGTCCTGAAGTATGTTGCACAATATTGCAAAAAGCCTCTTGATGTCCATCTCATGACAGTTCAACCTGAAAAATTTCTGGACCGTTTTCATGAGCTTGGAACAGCTATCTATAATGTCCATTTTGAGGCATGCATGCATCTTAACAGAGTAATATATGAGATAAAACAGCGAGGAATGAAGGCTGCCGTGACACTGAATCCTTCAACTCCGGTCTCTATGTTAAATGATGTCATTGCCGACCTTGACATGGTACTCATCATGACCGTCAATCCCGGATTTGGCGGACAAAAGTTTATTGAACACTCTATTGCAAAGGTTAAGGAACTTCGCAGACTGATAACACAGACAGATTCTAAAGCTTTGATTCAGGTTGATGGCGGCGTTAATTTTGAAACTGCTCCACGTCTTGTCAAGGCCGGGGTTGATGTGTTGGTATCAGGCAGTACCATTTTTTTGGCACCTGATCCCGAAGAAGCCATAAGAACACTGAAAAAAATATGATTTTATTTTGAAAATTGCGGACTGGCCTTCTATGAGACTGGTCATTCCGCTTATCGGAGGCATACTTATATCGGATATCATTGAAAACACCGGAACGCTTACAGAACTGTTGTGCTGTATGTTGGTTCCAGTGCTTGCAATGACTTTTACCTCTTTTTTATACGGCGACAAGCTGGCCCGACTTTACGGTGCAGGCTTGTCGCTTTCTTTTTTCCTTATAGGAGCGTTATTGTATTCACATAGTATGGAAAAGGTCCATGTCCGGTGGCCTGACAGCAAAAAGAGTTATACAGGGATTGTTACCGAATGGCCTTTTGAGCGCAAGGCCAGTTACCGTCTGGATTTGATGCTTCAAGACAGTTGTTGTTACGGGAAAAAGATATACCTGTATGTTCCCAAGGACAGTATGGCCATTTCAACCGAGCCCGGACATAGGGTCCTCTTCTACGGAAGCGTAAAGGAACCGTCGAATGAGGGTGTTATCGGTTTTGATTATGCATCGTATCTCTACAGGCACGGCATTTCCGGTACATTATGGGTGCCAACGGACTCATGGAGGCAGTTACCGGCTTCGGAAAAACCGGGCCTTAGGGTAAAGGCCGTCAGAATGAGACGTCATATGTTTGAAAAATATCGGGAATGGGGACTTGACGGTGACGGCCTTGCCATTGTGGCAGCCGTTTCGCTGGGTGAAAAACGGGACATGGACGATGATCTGAAAGAACTTTATTCCGATTCGGGTACAAGCCATCTCTTAGCCGTATCGGGTTTGCACGTGGGAATAATGTGCTCATTTTTATATTTTCTTTTTCCCATGTTCATGAATCGTCGCGGACTCTCCTGGATACGTGAACTCATAGTTATGACTGCCATGTGGGGATATGCCATATTGATAGGTCTGCCCGTCTCCATAACCAGATCGCTCGTCATGTTCACAACGCTCTCGATTTGCCGGACAGTGGGTCGTGAAAATTCATCAATCAACAGTCTGGCTTTTGCCGCTACGGTTATGCTGCTGTTTGATCCTACTGCTCTTTATGATATAGGGTTTCAACTCTCGTTCAGCGCTGTTCTGTCCATACTCCTTTTTGAACCTCTCATTTCAGGAATTCTGAAATTTCGTTCCAAAATAGCAATGTACGTATGGAATCTCATCTCTGTCTCTACTGCCGCTCAGATAGGTACTGCACCTTTGGTCATATACAGCTTTACCGGATTTCCCACATATTTTCTTATCACAAACCTGTTTGCCATACCCATAATGTTTGTCATTGTCTCACTCTCAATGGTTCTGTGGGGTGTTTGCTGGATTCCAGTGTTGCGGATAGTTGTGGTCAAGCTTCTTTCGTTCTTGATATATGTTATCAACGGAATTATGAAACTGACAGTCTCGTTACCTGCTTCACGCATTGAACTTACTATTGATGAACCTTGGAAGGTTTGGGCGATCTATGCAATTATGTTTCTACTTTACCGTTGGATTGTGGAGAAGCGTATCCGTCGTTTTGTGCAGGCGCTTTCGGTTGTGGCAATTTGGTGTACTGTAGTATTACTCCTTTCATTTTGGGCTTTGTAGTTCGGATGATTATAAGTATTTTTGCAATCGTAAAATCATTAATGTGCAATGATCGAGAACTACTTCTCTGCCGATGACATTTTGGAGTTCCGTATCTGGATGAGATACGCTGACCGTTTTGTTGTAATTTCTCACATGGCACCCGATGGTGACGCAATTGGATCATCGCTGGCAATGTGCCGTTATCTGAAATCCCATGGCAAGGAGGCAGAAGTCATTGTTCCCGATCCGGCTCCCGACTTCCTTATGTGGCTTCCCGGTGCCGACGATATTATTGTTTTTGGCTCCGCTCCCGATAAAGCTGAAAAGCTTGTTTATAAGGCCGATGTTGTATGCTGTCTGGATTTCAATGTGGTGAAACGCATTGACAACATAGCCTCCAGTTTTCTCTACACCAAGGCTAAGAAGATAATGATAGATCATCATCCTTATCCGGGAGCTACTTTTGATGTGACACTTTCACATCCCGAGGCATCGTCCACATCGGAGCTCATATTTCATTTGATTTGTGCGTTGGGCGACTTTAGCAGGATTGACAGGGAGATGGCTGAATGTATCTATACGGGAATGATGACCGATACCGGCGCATTTACTTATAACAGAAATAACGCCTCTCTTTTCCGTGTGGTAAGCCGTCTGATAGATATGGGAATCGATAAGGATGTTATATACAGAAGGGTTTACAGTAATTACTCTGAGGACAGGATGCGCCTGCAGGGGTATGTGCTCAATGAAAAGATGCAGGTTTTTCCGGAAATGTCAACTGCGATCATCACTCTGACCCAGGACGAGTTGGATAGGTTTCATGCCCGTAAGGGTGACACGGAAGGATTTGTCAATCTGCCCTTACAAATCAAGGGGATCAGCCTCTCTATATTTATGCGCGAGGATAGGGAGTTGGGTAAGATCAGACTGTCATTCCGGTCGGTAGGTAGCGTTCCATGTAATATCCTTGCCTCAGACTGGTTCCATGGCGGCGGTCATGTCAATGCCAGCGGAGCTCAGTATGACGGAACTCTCGAGGAGGTAATTGCCCGTTTCCATGAGGCTATGAAAGCATGGAAAAAATCAGATAGTGAAAGTATAAAACAGTTGTTTAGAAAAAAACAAAAAAAGAGATGAAAATATCATTAAATAGTGCCATCGCTTTGATAGCTGTTTTTACACTCTTCACAGCATGCAACGATGATGAGACGTATGCTGAACAGAAGGAGCGTGAGAACAAGCAGATTAACAGTTTCATTGAGAAACATAATATCGATATTATTTCAATGAACGAATTCCTTAAGGATACGATTACAAGCAATCCCGAGACCGGTCCGGATAAAAGCCGTAATGAATATGTTCTGTTTAACGATAACGGTGTCTATATGCAGATTGTACGCAGAGGGCAGGGCAGGCTTATGGAACCCGGTGAAACATGGTTTATGAATGCCCGCTATACTGAGGTCTATGTCTCTAGTGGTGACACTCTGACCATGAACACCCTCAACTCATATCCCGAATCACTCTATGTCAAACGTACCGGTGACACATATACAGGGTCATTCACTTACGGTATTATGGCCACCCGATACGGCAATGCCGTACCCAATTCGTGGATAATGATATTTCCTTTTATTAAACCCGGGTTTCTCAATGGCGATCCGTCAGCTAAAGTACGTCTTATAGTCCCTCATTCCGAAGGTACCCAGACAGCCTCATCCAACGTCTATCCGACGTTCTACGAGATAACTATAAGTACGGAGAAATGGCAGTCGGCAGATTAACATAAAACTGAATCATAATAGATTACGCTGAAATATGGCAATGATAAAATCAATCTCCGGATTGCGCGGCGAGGTTGGAGGTTCGGCCGGAGACGGCCTGACGCCGCTTGATATAGTGAAGTTTACCTCGGCATATGCCGCATGGGTGCGGTCGGAAAATCCTGATGCCCGTCACATTGTTGTGGGGCGGGATGCCCGTCTGTCAGGCGAAATGGTCCGTCAAATTGTCTGCGGAACACTTATGGGTATGGGGTTTGACGTAACCGATATAGGTCTGGCTACAACACCTACTACCGAACTGGCAGTCACATGGCTGAAGGCGGACGGAGGGATCATCTTGACCGCCAGTCACAATCCGCGTCAGTGGAATGCTCTGAAACTGCTCAACAGCCGGGGTGAATTCCTTACTGCCGACGATGGCCAAAAGGTCCTTGAGAGGGCAGAAAAAGAAGACTTTATCTATGCCGAAGTTGATTGTCTGGGTCGTTATATGACCGATGATACTATGGATGACCGCCATATAGAAGCCGTTTTGGCGCTTGATCTGGTCGATGTTGAAGCCATACGCAAGGCCGGATTCAGCGTTGCGATTGACTGTGTCAACTCGGTGGGCGGTATAATACTTCCCAAACTGCTTGACAAGCTTGGTGTCAGGAGTGTTAAAAAGCTCTATTGCGAACCTACGGGTGATTTTCCTCACAACCCCGAGCCTCTTGAGAAGAACTTGGGTGATATCATGGAACTGATGAAGAACGGACGATATGACGTGGGTTTTGTGGTTGATCCCGACGTTGACCGATTGGCCATCATCGATGAAAAGGGCGGTATGTACGGCGAGGAATATACCCTTGTGACCGTAGCCGATTATGTTTTGCGTCATACTCCGGGTAACACCGTCTCAAATCTCAGTTCGACCCGTGCACTGCGTGATGTGACCCGGCTTTACGGTGGCCGATACAGTGCGGCGGCTGTGGGTGAGGTAAATGTAGTCGCCAAAATGAAGGAGACCGGAGCCGTGATAGGCGGTGAAGGCAACGGCGGTGTTATCTATCCTCCACTCCATTACGGTCGCGATGCACTTGTAGGTATTGCTCTGTTCCTGAGCCACCTGGCACATGAAGGAAAGAGAGTGAGCAAACTGCGTAAAACCTATCCCGAATATTTTATTGCCAAGAATTCTGTTGCTTTGAAGCCTGGTATAGATATCGATGCCATTCTCGAAAAGGTTAAGGATATCTACTCCGACCGGGAGATTAACGACATTGACGGAGTAAAGATAGATTTCCCTGACAAATGGGTCCATCTTCGCAAGAGCAATACCGAGCCTATAATCCGCATCTATTCCGAGGCTTCCACTATGGAGGCCGCCAATGCAATAGGTGAGGATGTCATTAAGATTGTCAATTCAATAATCTGACAATCCGGGTATTGCATCAACTCTGTTCATTGTATGGCCGGATTGTATGTCCATATTCCATTCTGCGCAAGTCGCTGCATCTATTGTGACTTCTATTCTACCCTGCGGGAATCCGAATCGGAACGTTATGTCCGTGCTCTCTGTTCCGAATCAAGGCTCAGGAAAAATTATTTTGACGGAGAGTCTGTTACTACCCTATATTTTGGCGGAGGCACCCCTTCACGTCTTTCAATAAGTCAGATAGCTGCAATAACCGACAGTTTGTCCGATACGTTGGGACTTGAAGGGCTCGTTGAATTCACCATCGAATGTAACCCCGATGACATAACTTCTGAGTATGTGACCGGCCTGAAGGCTTGCGGTGTAAACCGTATCAGTATGGGTGTACAGACTTTTGATGACGCTCTGCTTGAGTTTCTCGGCCGTCGTCATGATGCTTTTGAGGCGATATCGGCCGTTGAAATATGCCATAAGGCAGGGATTGATAACATTAGCATTGATCTGATGTACGGGCTTCCGGGTCAGACTCTTCTTATGCAGAAATATGATCTTGAAGCTGCGGTCAGTCTTGACGTGCAGCACATATCATCATATTGTCTCTCTTATGAGAAGGGTACACCGATTGAAAAACTCAGACGGCAGGGCAGGGTGGCTGTTGCCGATGATGATACCTGTGCACAAATGTACACCCAAATGTACTGCCATTTGGAGGATGCCGGATTCGAACACTACGAGATTTCCAATTTTGCCATTCCGCGGTATCGCTCGCACCATAACAGCTCCTACTGGAGTGGAACTAAATATCTTGGTTTAGGAGCCGGTGCACATTCCTACAATGGTCGTTCCCGTCAATGGAATATTCAGAATCTGGACCTCTATATGGATGGTGTTGAAAAAGGTAAAACTTCTTATAAGATTGAACATCTCACCGAGAGGGACCGATATAATGAAATGCTTATGCTTCGACTCCGTACATCGGAAGGGATAGATTTGTCGGCGTTGCCTGCCGCTGAACGTGACCGAATTATTTCGGATTCACATCGTCTGGTCGATTCCAGGGGATTGGTTTTGGAGAACGGCCGGCTCAAGATTCCACAGGAGAAGATGTTTGTCAGCAACAATATTATAAGTGCGCTATTCATATAGCCCGTGCTAGGCATAAAATAATCCCTATCGTTTGGTATTTAACTTATTATTGAATAAATTTGCGTGTCCAAAACTGAAAGGGCATTTTGCTGTAAAAATCAATAACTTATATATGAAGATTTATAAAACAGAAGACATCCGGAATATCGCCATAGTAGGCGGTTCCGGATCAGGAAAGACCACTCTCACCGAGAGTATCCTGTTTGAGGCAGGAGTAATTAAACGTCGTGGTTCAGTCAACTCTAAAAATACGGTCAGCGATACTGCGGCCGTTGAGTTGGAGTACGGTTATTCAGTCTATTCGACCGTGTTCTCAGTCGAGATGTTCGGTAAGAAATTTAATTTCTTTGACTGTCCCGGTGCTGATGATTTCTCCGGTCAGGCTGTTACAGCCCTAAATATCTGTGATTCGGCTGTTTTACTGGTAAACGGTTCGCGCGGCATAGATGTAGGCCTTATCAATAACTACCGTCTTATTAAGAAGCTCGGTAAACCTGCATTCTTTGTGATAAATTACGTTGACAGTGACAAGTGTGAATATGACAATGTCGTAGAGCAGATCCGTTCGACATTTGGTAACTCCTGTGTGCCTATTCAGTTCCCCGAACAGTCGGGTCCTGCTTTTAAGAGCATAATTGATCTTATGCTGAACCAAAAACTTACGTTTGCCGACGGTTCGCCGGCTAAGGCTGAAGATATTCCCGGAGCCGTCGCTGACAAGGCGCAGGGTATGCGTGAAACCATCACCGAATCGGCAGCCGAGAACGATGAGGAGCTTATGGAGAAGTTCTTTGATCAGGGTGAGCTTTCAGCCGATGAGATAGGTATCGGCTTCCGTAAAGGTGTTGAAGCGTGTGGTCTGTTCCCCATCGTATGTACATCGGCAGCTACTAATATAGGTGTTAATCGTCTTGTTGAAATATTGGGTAATATAGCTCCTTCGCCACTTCAGGGCAAGACCGTTAAGAATACCAAGGGCGATGATGTCAGTTTGGATTCAACAAAAACTTCACTCTTTTTCTTCAAGACCACTATGGAACCCCATATTGGCGCCGTATCTTATTTCAAGGTAATGTGCGGTAAAGTACGTGAAGGTCAGGATATGGTCAATGCCGATCGTGGCTCTAAGGAGCGTCTTGCTCAGATATTCGTCAGCCAGGGCAACAATCGTATTCAGGTGCCCGAACTTGCTGCAGGCGATCTGGGATGCGTTGTCAAGCTCAAGGATGTCCGTACTGGTAATACTTTGAATGAGGGAGTTGACAACAGTTTTGATTTTATAAAATATCCCAATTCCAAATATTCACGTGCTTTACGTCCGGTCAACGAGGCCGATATGGAAAAGATGATGACCATAGTTAACCGTATGCGCGAGGAGGATCCTACGCTTGTAATTGAACAGTCAAAAGAGCTTCGTCAGGTAATACTCTACGGACAAGGTGAGTTTCATCTGCGTACCTTCAAATGGTGCATTGAGAATAATGACAAGATGATGATCAATTTTGAGGAGCCCAAGATTCCTTATCGTGAAACTATTACCAGGGCTGCACGTGCCGATTATCGACACAAGAAGCAGTCAGGCGGCGCCGGTCAGTTCGGTGAGGTTCATCTTATTGTGGAGCCCTATGAGGCAGGTAAACCAATACCTGAAATATTCAGGTTCGGTAACCAAGAGTTCAAGATGAGCGTTAAAGGTACCGAAGAGTATCCCCTAGAGTGGGGAGGTAAGCTGGTCTATGTGAACAGTATTGTGGGCGGTTCTATTGATGCCCGTTTTTTGCCCGCTATTCTTAAAGGTATTATGCAGCGTATGGAGCAGGGACCTTTGACCGGTTCATATGCCCGTGATGTGCGGGTAATAGTCTATGATGGCAAGATGCACCCGGTTGATTCAAACGAAATCTCATTCCTGCTTGCAGGTCGTAATGCTTTCAGTCTGGCTTTCAAGGACGCCTGTCCTAAAATTCTGGAGCCTATTTATGATGTTGAAGTTCTTATGCCCGCCGAGTATATGGGTGATGTAATGAGTGATTTGCAGGGTCGTCGCGGCATGATTATGGGTATGGAGAGCGAGGGCAGCTATCAAGTGCTTCGCGCTAAGGTGCCTCTCAAGGAGATGGCTACTTACTCAACTTCACTCAGTTCAATCACCGGTGGCAGCGGTTCATTCGTTATGAGTTTTAGCAGCTACGAACTTGTTCCTACTGATATTCAGGATAAACTCATTAAGGAGTTTGAGGCCAAGCAGGAGGAAGATTGATAGTCATAATTTGACTTTTTATATTCTGAAAATGAGGTGGAAATCAAAAGTTTCCACCTCATTTAATATTTTAATTGTGAAATTAATTAATTTATTTAAGTTAATTCGATGTCAATTAGGAATTCATTACTATATTTGTCATTATGAAAAAAGCAGTAGTCTGGATATTAGGTATTGTAATAAGCGTCTCTTTCCTTATTCTTATGCATATGCAACTCAGATATATGAAGGAGATGAGTGCAATGCGTCACAGACACTTTGAGGAGTCGGTAAAACGCAGTCTGTATGAGGTGGCGCATCAATTGGAACTTGCTGAGGCAAAATGGTACCTGGAAAACGATATTCGTGAAATGGAAAAGAGAACCAATCTTGGGTATCCTATGCTTGAAGGCGGAATATTCAGCCAATCAATAACATATAAAGATGGCAGCTTTACCTATAGCCATTCCATGCAGAGCATAAATCCGTCAGCAACTATGCCTGTGCTTCAGATACCGCGTATTACACCTGACATCGGTAATGCTTCAACCGATAAAAACATCGGTCTTCAGCAGCAACAGTCAGGGGTTACCGATAAGAGTATTAGTCTTCAGCAGCAGCAGGTGGTACGTTATCTGACACAGAAATCTCTGCTTGACGAGGTGATATACGGTATGCTTAACACCGCCAGTGACCGTCCGCTGAGTCAGCGTATTGATCAACAGTTTTTGGGGAATGAACTTGAATCGGAATTTAAGGATAACGGGATTGATATCCCATTCCACTGGGTTGTTACCACATCGAACGGACGAATAGTACATGTCTGTTGTCACGATTTTGATCCCGGTGTTCTAAAAAACACCTTCGATCAGCCGGTGTTTCGCAGTGATTCACCCAGTAAGATGGGGGTACTCAGGGTCTATTTCCCAACTCTTGATGATTATATAGACAACTCGGTCAATTTTATGATCCCTTCGCTCATCTTCATAGTTGTACTGATGGTCACATTTATGTTCACCCTCGTCATAGTGCTCAGGCAGCGTAAGGTGACTGAAATCAAGAATGACTTCATAAATAACATGACTCATGAGTTCAAGACACCTATATCGACCATATCGCTTGCAGCTCAGATGCTTAATGATGATTCGGTTACAAAGTCACCGGCAATGTTTAAACATATATCAGGAGTGATAAACGATGAAACAAAACGTTTGCGTTTCCAGGTTGAGAAGGTCCTTCAGATGTCAATGTTTGAACGCCATAGCAACTCAATGAAATATAAGAATATGGATATTGACGAGCTTATCAATGGTGTTGTAACCACTTTCCGCCTTAGAGTGGGAAATATCGGAGGCACTCTCGAAACCAATTTCGAAACCACTGATCCGTTTGCAATGGCCGACGAGATGCACTTTACCAACGTTATATTCAATCTTATGGATAATGCTGTCAAATATAAACGTGATGATGTGCCGCTACATCTTAAAGTTCATACATGGAATGCTCCGGGTAAGCTTATGATCTCCATTGCCGACAATGGTATCGGTATAAAAAAAGATGACTTAAAGAAGGTGTTTGAAAAATTCTACCGTGTCCATACCGGTAATCGTCATGATGTGAAAGGATTCGGTTTGGGACTCGCATATGTGAAAAAAGTTATAATGAATCACAAAGGTACCATTAGAGTTGAAAGCGACCCGAGTAGTGGTACCGAGTTTATAATATCTTTACCTCAAAATAATGAATAACTTAATAAATAATACTGTTATGGAAGAAAAACTGAACATTTTACTTTGTGAAGATGACGAGAATCTGGGTATGTTGCTCCGTGAGTATCTTCAGTCTAAGGGTTACAATGCGGAATTGTGTCCCGATGGTGATGCCGGCTATAAAGCATTCATCAAGAGTAAGTTTGACATCTGCATTCTCGATGTCATGATGCCTAAAAAGGATGGCTTTACGCTAGCTAAAGAGATTCGTAACATCAATTCTGATGTTCCAATTATGTTCCTGACCGCTAAAACTTTGAAGGATGATATCCTTGAAGGTTTCAAGCTGGGTGCTGATGACTATATTACTAAACCTTTCAGTATGGAAGAGCTTACACTTCGTATGGAAGCTATTCTCCGTCGCGTTCACGGCAAGAAGAACCGCGATGTATCTGTATTTAAGATAGGTCGTTTCACCTTTGATTCAAAGAAACAGATCCTATCAATAGGTGACAAAACAACCAAGTTGACTACCAAGGAGTCAGAACTGCTTACTCTGTTGTGTATGCATCAGAATGAGATTCTTCAGCGTGACTTTGCTTTGAAGTCCATATGGATTGATGACAACTACTTCAACGCCCGCAGCATGGATGTTTATATCACCAAATTGCGCAAGCATCTTAAGGAAGACGATTCTGTCGAAATCATCAACATTCATGGAAAGGGCTACAAGTTGATTGATCCCGAGGATGAAGAATGATCAATAGGGTTTTTCGATTTAAAATGATTGATATGCTTTATTGATTATGGTACGCGCACGTCGCGCGAACCATATATATTTTAAATAGAAGATGCGTTTCTTTTTGAGGCGCATCTTTTGTTTTTTATTTATTTTCTGTTATTCTGTTGTTATCAGTCTGTTATGTTTTTTGTTGATTTTTTCCTTATAACTTTTTCTAAAATTCTTTTGTTTATGATTTTTTTAAGTATTATCTTTGCATCCGCTTTCCGCGATAAACCCTCTTCTATTGAGGATTTGGTTTATTCAGGTTAGTTTTTTTATGACGTTCTTTGA
>Ga0116149_1000253_pt1 | contig 70928 bp, 69 predicted proteins | sample AD_UKC057_MetaG_FD_89787 | JGI IMG/M metagenome (GOLD analysis project Ga0116149, IMG submission 89787) | Active sludge microbial communities of municipal wastewater-treating anaerobic digesters from USA - AD_UKC057_MetaG | ecosystem: Engineered > Bioreactor > Anaerobic > Digestate | place: USA...
GCGATCGCGGCAGGCGGCCCCGGCGCCGTGCTCTGGTGCTGGCTTACCGGCGTATTCGGGTTCGCCACCAAGTACGGCGAAGCCGTGCTCTCGGTTAAATACCGGGAGAAGACCTCGGACGGGACCATGCTGGGCGGGCCCATGTACGCGATCGAGAAAGGGCTGGGCCAGAAATGGCTGGCAGTGCTTTTCTGCGTGTTCACCGGCCTGGCGGCGTTCGGCATCGGGAACATGGTGCAGGCGAATTCGATCTCCGCCCTGGCGAAAGAAACATTGGGCATGCCCCTCTGGGCGACCGGGTTGTTTACGACAGCGCTCACCGCCATCGTGATACTGGGCGGGGTGAAGTCCATCGCGCGGGTCTGCACGCTCCTGGTGCCCTTCATGGCCTTCTTCTATATAATGGGCTGCCTGGTCATTCTCGCTATCAACCGTGAGGCAGTCATCCCCGCCCTGGTCCTCATCGTACAATCCGCCTTCACCCCGCAGGCGGCGGGAGGCGGGTTTATCGGCGCATCCGTGATGATGGCGGCGCGCTACGGCATCGCGCGGGGCCTTTTCTCCAACGAGGCGGGCCTCGGCTCCGCGCCCATTGTAGCGGCGGCCGCTATCACGAAAAATCCGGTCAAGCAGGCGCTCGTGTCCGCTACCGGCACCTTTTGGGACACGGTGGTAGTCTGCGCCATGACCGGCCTGATGCTGGTGAGCACCATCATCCGCTTCCCGGGCGACTTCGGCTCCATCAACGGCGCCCTCATGACCAAACGTGCCTTCAGCGAGATCCCCTACGTCGGCCCCGTCATCCTGACCGTGGGGCTCCTCACCTTCGTCTACTCCACGATCCTGGGCTGGTCCTACTACGGGGAGCGGGCGGTCGAATACCTGTTCGGCAAGCGCTCAATTGTGCCGTACCGCGTCCTCTGGGTCATGGCGGTCATGGTCGGCTCCGTGGTCTCCCTGCCCCTTGTATGGGACTTGGCTGACATGATGAACATGCTCATGGCGATCCCGAACCTGGCAGCGCTGCTCCTCATGAACGGGGTCATCGCCTCGGAAACCAGGAAATACCTCTGGGAAGGGAGCGTGCACGACGCGGCGCGGGATTAGTCTTGACAGGACAGTCTTTCCTTAATAGGATCACGTCCGGTAGCCTTTCGTGAGGCGGGCGACGCACTGCAACCATAACACTACGGGGGATGCGCGATGGGGCACCTGGGACCGAAAGAAACGTACCTTCAGCTTGGTGAAAAGATCGACGGGCTGGGCACCCGCTCGCCCGCCGGCGAGACACTGTACCATATCCTGAAAGAGTTGTACACGCCGGAAGAGGCCGAGGTAGTGGCCCGGATGCCCTATGGCCTCTCCTCCCTTGACCGGATTGCCGCGATCATGAAACGGGATCCCGAGAAGCTGCGTCGCGTGCTGGAGACGCTGGCCGGCAAGGGGCTCGTCATAGACATATTCGCCGGCGGGGAATACCGCTACATGCCCTCGCCCATGATCATCGGCATTTTCGAATTCACCATGATGCGCACCCGCGGCGAGCTGGACCACAAGAAATGGGCAAAGCTCTTCAGCCAGTACCTTAACGGCGACTTCTACGGCGCGAATTTCGGCGACGGCCAGGTCATCTCCCTGATGCGCTCGCTGCCGCACGAGGGAACCGTGGAGGACGCGGAGATGACCGAGATCCTGGACTACGAGAAGGCCGCGGCCGTCATCGAGTCCCACGACACGTTCTCCATCGGCACCTGCTCCTGCCGCCACGAAAAGCGCCACGCGGGCAAAAGCGAGTGCACGATGCCGCTGAACACCTGCTCCACCTTCGGGTACGCGGCCGACTACTGGATCCGCAACAAGCTGGCGAAGAAGGTCTCGAAGCGCGAGATGCTGGAGAACCTGGCCCGCTCGCGCGAACTCGGCCTTGCCCTGTGCGGCGACATCGTGAAGAGAAACGTCACCTTCATCTGCCACTGCTGCAAGTGCTGCTGCAACGCCCTGGCCGGCATCAGCAAGTATGGCTACACGAAAGCCGTTGCGACATCGAACTACATCGCAACCTGGCACGAGGAGAAATGCACCGGGTGCGGCCGCTGCGCCATGGCCTGCCCCATCAACGCAATAGAGATGCGGCCCTCGTCCATGCCGCGCGCGAAGCGCAGGATGGAGCCCTTCATAGACTCCTCGATCTGCCTGGGATGCGGCGTGTGCGCGGTCAAGTGCCCCAAAGGATCTACGAAGCTGACGCACCGGAAGAGCCGGGTGTTCCATCCCGAAACGACCTTCGAACGGGTGATCCTGGGCTGCCTGGAGCGGGGCACGCTCCAGAACCAGATCTTCGACAACCATGAAAGCGCGGGACAGGAATTCATGAGGGGGCTCGTCGGCGGCTTTTTACGCCTGCCCCCGGTCAAGAGGGCTCTCATGAGCGACCAGCTCCGCTCGCGCTTCCTGTCCGCGATGAAAAAGGGAGTCGCCCTCCAGGGCAAGGGATGGGTGCTGGACCTGTAGACATGATTTCATGCCGGCGCCATGTCCGGCGAAAACACTATTAGCAGGAGGACCGGGATGGCTATCGACAGGAGAAAAAAATTTATTGCGGTACTCGAGATCATCACCGCGCTGGGAATCGTGCTGTACTGGGTTGCTTACTTCACCTCCGGCATCGCGCCGCAGGGCCTCCCGGAATGCTATTTCGCCTTCGAGAACTCGTTCCCGCTGGCGGACCTTATCCTCGCCAGCACCCTGCTGACGGCCGGCATCCTGGTGCTGAAAGGATACCCGGGAGGCAGGACGCTGTCGCACGTGTGCGCGGGGTCGCTGATTTTTCTCGGGTTCGTCGACTTCAGTTTCAATTTTCAGAGCGGCATTTACCTGCTCTCCACCGGGAGCATGGTGATGAACGGGTTCATTAATGCGTGGTGTATCGGCTTCGGCCTTGCGATAGTATTCTCGACCCTTGATTAATCCGGCCTGCCGGCGTCAGTGGGCCTTCATTTTTATTATCACGCTCTGTTCAGCCTCAAGCCAGTCCGCCTCCGGGCTGCCGGGTAAATTGTTTTTCATCCTCTTGAGGTAATTGTAATACGCCTGCACCTGTATCTCGTCCTGGAACCGTGCCGTTTGAAACGTGGCTTCGTCCTTAATTTTCCTGCTGTTTTTAAAAGGAGCAGCCTTGGTTTCAGACGATGTCGTTGTTTTTCTTCCGAGCATCTCAATCCCTCCTTTTTTGCGAAAATGGGAGCATCTCTTCTTGCTTACATTGCGAAAATCAATACATATAATAACCGGGCACCGTATCCCGGGAGGTACTGATATATGGATAGTCAAAAAGCCGGGGAAAATCAAATAAGACATAACAAAATCGGAAAAAAATATCATCCTCCGGCACGGTATATGATTTGACACATGACGGATTGCAGCTGAAGTGTAAAAAACAACGGGGAAATTGTCAGGAGGGCTAATGAAGATATCAGTACTGATTGAAAATTCACTGGCTGAAGGAGCGGCGGGAGTCAGGCCCGAGTATGGCCTGAGCCTTCACATCGAGCACCGCGGTAAAAGCATCCTCCTGGACACCGGCTCGAGCGGCCTGTTCGCACAGAACGCGGGAGCCATGGGCATCGACCTGAAAAAGGTCGACTTCCTGGTCCTCTCCCATGCCCACTTCGACCATGGCGGCGGCCTGGCCCGCTTCCTGGAGGTCAACGATACGGCGCCGGTGGTGCTCCTGTCCCGGGCCCGCGAGGCGAACTACCTGAAGCTGCTCTTCCTGAAAAAATATATCGGCATCGACCGGGACCTGATCGGAACGCACGCCGGCCGCTTCAGGTTCTTCGACGACGAACTCCCGATCGCGCCGGGGGTGACCGTGATGGCGAATACCGTCCGCGGGGAGCACCGCCCGTCCGGCAACCGCCTCATGTTCATCCGCGAGGGCAGGTCGCTCGTCCCCGACGAGTTTGGCCACGAGCTGATCCTCGTCATGGACGACGACGGCGGTCCGGTCGTGTTCACCGGCTGTTCGCACAACGGAATACTCAACATGCTGGCCTCCGTGTTCGCGCGCTTCCCCGGCACGCGCATCAAGGCGGTAATCGGCGGGCTCCACCTCATGAACCCCCTGACGAAGAAAATCGCCGAACGTCCCGAAACGATAGCCGCAATAGCCACGAAGCTGAAGAGCCTTCCCGTCGGCAGGATCTATACCGGTCACTGCACCGGTCCCGGTGCCATGGCCATACTGAAAGATGGCCTGGGCGACAGGATCGCGGCGCTGGCCACCGGCATGGCGGTCGAGATCTAGGCGCATGGGCGAGCATCCCCGCTGCATCAGGCATCCCGACCGACCCGGCGTCCACTACTGCTCAAAGTACGGGGAATACCTGTGCGACGAATGCATGGCCTGCCGTGACCCGAAGATCTACTGCAAGTTCCGCGGCTCCTGCGTGATCAACGAGCTCGTTAAGCTGGCCGCACGCGGGAAGCGCGGCGTTACGTCGCATGATGACTGAAAAATCCTTGATTAAATTCATGCCCTCCCCGATGTTCGGCTGATACCGGCGCATACGTGCGCGCCGTACAAGGAGAGATCGCGTGTCACGACTGGACCCCAGGAAACTTGCCGACTGGCAGATCGCGGAGGAGTACGAGAAGAGCATGAAGACCGTGTACCGGCTCGCGGAAGAGCTGGGCATACTCCATGACGAGCTCCTCCCCAACAGCCACTACTACGGCAAGGTCGATTTCGAGCCGGTGCTCGAGCGCCTCGGGGACCGCCCCGACGGAAAGTACATAGACGTGACCGCAATCACGCCCACGCCCCTGGGCGAGGGCAAAAGCACCTCCACCATCGGCCTCCTGCAGGGGCTGGGACGCCGCGGCAAGAAGGCCACCGGCGCCATACGCCAGCCCTCCGGCGGGCCGACCATGAACATCAAGGGGGGCGCGGCCGGCGGCGGCCTGTCGCAGTGCATCCCGCTCATCCCCTTCTCCTTCGGGCTGACCGGCGACAACAACGACATCATGAACGCGCACAACCTGGCCATGGTGGCCCTTACCGCGCGCATGCAGCACGAGTTCAACTACGACGACGCGATGCTGGCGACCAAGCGCCTGCGGCGCCTCAATATCGACCCGCGCAGCGTGGAAACCGGGTGGGTCATCGACTTCTGCGCGCAGTCCCTCAGGAAGATCCTGATCGGCATGGGCGGCCCCTCGGACGGCTTCCTCATGGAATCGAAGTTCCAGATCACGGCCAGCTCCGAGCTCATGGCGATCCTGGCCGTGTCAAAGAGCCTGGCCGACATGCGGAAGCGCATCGCCCGTGTCGTGATGGCCTATTCGAAAAGCGGCCGGCCCATTACCACGGCAGACCTCGAGGTCGACGGCGCCATGACCGCCTGGATGTTCAACACCCTCAAGCCGAATTTACTCCAGACAATCGAGGGCCAGCCCCTGTTCGTGCACGCCGGCCCCTTCGCCAATATTGCGGTCGGCCAGTCCTCCATCGCGGCGGACATGCTCGGCCTCAAGCTCTCCGACTACCATGTTACGGAAAGCGGCTTCGGCGCCGATATCGGGTTCGAGAAATTCTGGAACCTGAAATGCCGCATGAGCGGCCTGCGCCCCCACTGCGCTGTCATCGTGGCCACGGTGCGCGCGCTCAAGAGCCACGGCGGCGGGCCGCCCGTGCCTCCGGGCAAGACGCTCGACCCGGTCTACACCGAGGAGAACGTGGGTATGGTCGAGAAAGGGTGCGCCAACCTGATCCGCCACATCTGCACCGTGAAGAAGGCGGGCATCAGCCCGGTCGTGTGCATCAACCCCTTCCCCACGGACACGGCGCGCGAGATCGCGGAGATAACGCGGCAGGCCGAGGCGGCCGGGGCCCGCGTGGCGCTCTCGCACCACTGGCGCAGGGGCGGCGAAGGCGCGCTCGAGCTCACTGACGCGGTCATAGACGCATGCGGCGACAGGAACAATTTTAATTTTCTGTATGACCTTGGCATGCCCCTGTCGAAGCGGATCGAGACGATCGCGCGGGAGGTCTACGGCGCGTCCGGGGTGAAGTACCTGCCCGACGCCGAGGTAAAGCTCGCGAAGATGGAGAAAGACCCGGAGCTGTCGCAGCTCGGGACCTGCATGGTGAAGACGCACCTCTCGATCTCGCACGACCCGGAACTGAAAGGCGTCCCTACCGACTGGGTGCTCCCGGTGCGGGACATCATGGTCTTCCGCGGCGCGGGATTCGTGGTCCCGGTTGCCGGCGCAATCAGCCTCATGCCCGGTACGGCCTCCGACCCGGCATTTCGCCGCATTGACGTGGACCTGGAGCGGCGCAAGGTCACCGGCGTGTTTTAGGCCGGGGCATGCAGATGCATCCGCTCATCATCATCGCCTGTATCTATGCAGCCGCTATCGTCATCGCTGAAATGACCCTTGGCAACGCCGCGTTTCCCCTGCACTTCTGGTATTTCACGAACATCCCGTCATGGCACTGGAGCGTGCCGGTCCACGGCGCGGGGTTCATATGGATGTTGCTCTGGACAAGGGCCCTCCGCGGACATCCCGCACTCCTCCCGATCTCAGTTTCATGGGCTTTTTTCGCGGCAGCGGAGGCGGCCAACCGGTACCGGCTCATGCTCTTCGATTACGGCGGCGGGCCGCTCGGCGCGGAAGCGTCCTTTGCGTCGGTGCTGGTCCTCTATGCGGCACTGTGCGGTGCGGTCGTTTATGCGATGAGGAGATATGTGTTCAATTTCCAAGAATGAGCCTGGCGTTCATTATAAGCGCCCCCCTCTGACAGGCACGGGTTTAAACCCGTGCCTGTCAGAGGGGGGCACACCAACCCGGAGGTTGCATCCTGTAGGGGTCAGAGCATCAAAATGCCTCCACCCGGAGGCTCTGACCCCCGAAACTGCCAGTTTCAAATAAAATTCCCATATTAATCTTGATTAATAATGCCACATAATGCCATGTTTTCCCCACCATACCTGTTTTTTGGCAAATTAATGTTGACAGGTACAGCTCATTATATTACTATATCAATATATCTTGATATAGTAATATATACCGGAAAAAACCCGATGCCCGACAGAAGCGTAACATTCCTCCCCGACTCAGTGACCGTCGCGGTGCCCGATGGTGAGACGCTCCTGCGCGCGGCCCATGTCGCGGGCGTGCATATCAACTCCTCATGCGGCGGCCAGGGCACGTGCGGCAAGTGCCGCGTTCGCGTCACAAAGGGCGAGGCCACAGGCGCGCCGGACGTGATGCTCTCAAAGGAAGATTTCGCAAAGGGATACCGCCTGGCCTGCCTGTCTCGCGTGAGCGGCCCGCTCGAGGTGGAGATTCCGCCCGAGTCCCGCCTCCACCGGGGCGCACTGGACCATGCCCTCTCCGGGAAACCGACGGGGAGGCTCGCTTCCCGCATGGCCGTAGACTCGCTTCCCGCCGGCAGGCACCGCCCCATTGTGGAGAAAAAGCTTATAACCGTGGATGAGCCCACGGCACAGGACAACGCAAGCGACGCCTCCCGCACCCTGCGCGCGCTGAAGAAACAGCACGGGCTCGGGGGTGTAACGGTCGATTATCACGTGGTGCGGAAGCTTGCGCGCGCGCTCCGCGAGAAGCCATGGACCGCGACCGCGACGATCCTGTTCGAGCGGGGGGCCCAGCCCGGCGACCGCAACCCGCGCCTCATCAATATCGAGCCGGGCGACGAGACCGGCCGCCACTTCGCAGTCGCAATAGACCTGGGCACCACGACCGTCTGCGGCGAGCTTATCGACATGACGTGCGGAGCGACGGCGGCCGAGGCCTCCGATTACAACGGCCAGATCAAGTACGGAGACGACGTGATCACCCGTATGGTCTACGCGCAGAAGGACGACGGCCTCGTCCGGCTCCAGAAAGCCGCGGCCGATACCATAAACACCGTCATCGCGCGCCTTCTGGCAAAGGCGGGCGCGGACCGGGAATCCGTCTCCTACGCGACGGTTTCCGGCAACACGGTCATGACCCACATACTGCTTGGCCTTGACCCGCGCCACATACGCTCGGCGCCCTACACGCCCACGGTCGGTCTGATGCCGCCCTTCAGGGCGCAGGAGCTGGGGATCGAACTCCCGGGCCACGCGTACCTCTACCCCATGCCCATGATCTCGAGCTACGTGGGAGGCGACATCGTCTCCGGCGTACTGGCGTCCGGCCTGTACCGGCGCGGCAGCAACACGCTCTTCATCGACATCGGCACCAACGGTGAAATCGTCGCTGGCAACGACGAGTGGCTCGTCACCGCCTCTTGCTCCGCCGGGCCCGCGTTTGAGGGCGGCGGCATCCGGCACGGCATGCGCGCGGCCGCCGGCGCCATCGAGGAAATCCGCATCGACCCGGCCACCTGCGAGCCGGTGGTCTTCACCATGGGCGACGAGAAGCCGCGCGGCATCTGCGGCTCCGGCATCATCAATATCGTGGCCGAGCTGCTCGAGACGGGCCTGCTCGGGCCCAACGGCAGGTTCGGCACCGACGTCGCAACCGACCGCGTGCGGCAGGGGCGGGACGGGATGGAGTATGTCCTGGTCCGCGCCGACCGCTCCGGCATAGACGGCGAGATCGTCATCACGGAAGTCGACATCGACAACTTCATGCGCGCCAAGGGCGCGCTCTACGCCGGCTACCAGACGCTCCTGGAGAGCGTCGGCCTCCGCTACATGGACCTGGACGAGGTCATCATCGCGGGAGCCTTCGGCAGCTACGTGGACATAGAGAAATCGATCATCACCGGGCTCTTCCCGGACCTCCCGATCGAACGGTTCAGCTTTATCGGCAACAGCTCGCTGGCCGGCGCCCGGCTCGCGATCCTTTCGCGCGAGCTGCTCGACGACGCGGAGAGGATCGCCGGCAAAATGACCAATTTCGAGCTCGCGGACAATCCGCAGTTCATGGACCACTTCGTGGCGGCGCTCTTTTTCCCGCACACGGAGATCCGGAACTTCCCGACGGTCGCCGAGCGGTTCAAGGGCTTAAAAGGAAAATGTGCTACTTGAAAATTCTCTCGCAGAGGCGCAGAGTTTTAAGGGTATACCATTATGAAGCTAATCATATTTTTATAAGACTGAAGTATAAAAGAATATTTAATGGAGAGTTTTATAATTTTTTAAGAGTAATCATTAAGTAACCATGTTTTTCCGGAAGGCGCCAATTATTAATTTTTTTCTCTGCGCCTCTGCGTCTCTGCGAGAGATAAATGATTTACATGATGCTGATGAGCGTTTGTATATAAAGTGGAGATTTGATTTGAGCACCATCATAGCGGTCGCCGGCAAGGGCGGCACCGGAAAAACGACAACGGCGGCGCTGATCATCCGGCACCTGGTGAGTGCGGGCAAAACGCCTGTCCTCGCGATAGACGCGGACCCGAACTCAAACCTCGCGGATTCGCTCGGCATAACCGTGCGGGACAGCATCGGCTCGGTATTGTCGGACTTCATGCGCGAACGGGCCGAGCTACCGGCGGGCATGACGAAGCAGGCCTATCTGGATACGAAATTCCACCAGATATTGGAAGAAGGGAAAGACATTGACATGCTGGTCATGGGCTGCCCGGACGGGCCCGGGTGCTACTGCGCCGCAAATTCCATATTGAAAGACTATTTCGAGAAGCTCTCGAAAAATTATCCGTATATCGTGGTGGACAACGAGGCGGGCATGGAGCACTTCAGCCGGAAGAACGCGGCGCGCATAGACCTGCTCATCTTCTGCTCGAACTACTCGCTCAAGGGACTGAAGACCGTGTCATCGCTCTCGAAGATGGTGGACGAGCTCAAGATCGGCACGGACCGGCGTTTCCTCCTGGTGAACCGGACTCCCGAAGTCCTGGAAAAAGAATTTCTTGACGGCATCGAGCGTACGGGGATACCGTTCCTCGGGCACACCGTCATGGACCGGGAGATCGAGGACTCGGAGATTCGCGGAGTGCCCCTCACGCGGCTCCCCGACGAATCGACGACCGTACGGCGGATCAAGGAGATGCTGTCTAACGTATTATAGCAACAATGATTAAGGGAATAAGCCATATTACTCTTGTAGCGAGAGACATCGAAAAGAGCGCTGATTTATTTAAAAAATTGTTCGGCGCCCGGGAAGTATATTCAAGCGGTGAAGCATACCATTCGCTGTCAAAAGAGAAGTACCTTCTGGTTAACGGCATCTGGATCGCCATCATGGAAGGAGACCCGTTAAAGGAAAAGACTTATAATCATATCGCGTTTAAGGTTGACACAGCAGACCTGGCGCGATACCCGGAAATAATAGCCGGCCTGGGGCTTGAGACAGAAAGCGGCAGGGAGAGAAAGCCCGAAGAGGGGCAATCTATTTATTTTTACGACTACGACAACCATTTGTTCGAGCTTCATACGGGAACGCTTGAGGAGAGGCTGAAGTATTACAGGTAGATTATTCCTGCGCCTCCCATGGGTCATTATTACCACGGAGGCACGGAGACACAGAGGATATCATGAGAGACAGAACCGAGATTACTTGCAACCTAATTGGAATACGAACCGCAAATAACGGAATCGTTAAATCTCACTATTCATTCCCGACAAATGTAATTGAAATAACACTCCGTGTCTCTGTGCCTCTGTGGTGAAATAAATACAGGAGCAATCAAGGAAAAAATGAAACGAATTCTTGCCGCTGTTATTGTAGCCTCATCGCTCGCATTCGCATCATGCGATGACACCTCCAGTGAACGAAACCGGAATTGCATTGACAAGCTGGATGAACAGCTCGAGCTTATAATTGTTCTGTGCTCCAACCCGGCCTACTGGACCCCGCGGGGATATACCGATGCCGCCGACTGCAGGAATTTTGAAGGCAGCGTTGCCCTGATAACATACTTTGAGTGCAAGACCGAGGACGCGACGAATTAACGATTTTTCACCGGGGGCCGCGCACCGATGCCGGCCCGCAACGGACAGGAGGAGCGAATGACTGCCAGGATCATAAGCGGCGCCGAGATAGCCGCCGGCATACGGGAAGAGCTGAAGGCGCGGGTGGCCGGGCTCATAGCGAAACATGGCGTACGGCCCGGCCTGGTGACCATACTGGTCGGCGAAGACCCCGGCTCGGTGAGCTACGTGACCGGCAAGCAGAAAACGGCGCGGGAGATCGGATTCCATTCGGTACAGGAGTCCCTGCCGGCCGACATTACCGAGGAGGAGCTGGTGAAGCTCGTCAGGCAGTATAACGACGATACGACGATACACGGCATACTGGTTCAGCTTCCCCTTCCGAAGCACATCAACGAAAACCGGGTGCTCTACGCGATAGACCCGGACAAGGACGTGGACGGTCTCCATCCCGCGAACCTGGGCAGGCTCATGATCGGCGACGCGCGCTTCTACCCCTGCACCCCGTTCGGTGTCCAGCAGATGCTCTCCCGCTCCGGTGTGACGATCGAGGGCGCGGAAGTGGTCGTGGTGGGACGGAGCAACCTGGTGGGCAAACCGATCGCCATGATGCTGGCGCAGAAGAAAAAGGACGCGAACGCGACCGTGACGATATGCCATACCCGGACAAAGGACGTCAGGTCTCACACGCTCCGGGCGGACATTCTGATCGTCGCCGCCGGCGCGCCCGGCGCGGTGACCGCCGACATGGTGAAGGACGGGGCCGTGGTTATCGACGTGGGCGTTAACAGGATGGGCAGGACCCCGGAAGGCAAGGCAATCCTCCGCGGCGACGTGGACTTTGACGCGGTAAAGGAGAAGGCATCAATCATCACGCCGGTGCCGGGCGGAGTGGGACCCATGACCATCACCATGCTCATGGCGAACACGGTGCGCGCGGCGGAGCTGACGGCGGGGATACAGGCGGAGTAGACACCTCGCTCTGATAGGTCCGCAAGCGCTTGCGGACCTATCAGAGCGAGGTCAGGAATAGAAGAGGCTACAATGGACTATAAAACGATCGAAAAGAAAGATTTCACCGGGAAAAGCGTGCCGGTGCTGGGCGAGACCTACGAACCCGGCTCGCCCGAAACCAGGGGCGTGGGTGAAGACGCGGGATGGCGGCGCCACCTTGCAGGCAGGGAAGAGATGCTGCGCTACCTGAAAAACGGCGAGCGGTACTGGTACTCTGCCGAGTGGTACGGGAGCGAGAAGAAAAGATGACTATTTTATTACAGACCTCACCCCGCCTCCGGCGCGCCCTCTCCTCATAGGAGAGGGCTTCGCTGGAACGAACCGGTACTCCCCTCTCCCTGGGGAGAGGGGCCGGGGGTGAGGTCCTATATACACAACGGAGGACAACATGGCATTCGAAACACCTAAAGTAAAATACACCGGAAAGATCCGGGAGATAACACTGGGCACCGGCCCGAAAGCCGTAACCGTGGGCGGGGCCACGTCCTATCCCTTCCACCTGTTCGAGGGGACCATGCCCCGCAGGCCGGCCATTGCCATGGAAGTGCCGGACCAGAAGCCGGAAGACTGGGCCGCGGCGGCCGTCGAGCCTTTCGCGGACGTGCTCGGGGACCCGGCTGAATGGGCGAAAAAGAACGTGGCTGAATACGGGGCCGAGATGATTGCGCTGCAGATGGGCAGCATAGACCCGAACGGCGAGAACCGCCCGGCCCGCGAGGCGGCCGATATCGCGAAGAAGGTCATCGCCGCGGTGGACGTGCCGGTCATACTCTGGGGCTCCGCGAACCACGAGAAGGACACCGAAGTCCTCCGGCTGATAGCGGAAGAATGCGACGGCAAGAACCTGGCCCTGGGCCCGGTCGAGGAAGGCGACTACAAGCAGATCGGCGCTGGCGCACTGGCGTACAAGCACACGGTCATCGCCTCCTCCCCCATCGACGTTAACCTGGCCAAGCAGCTCAACATCCTTCTCGGCAACCTGGGCGTGCCGGCCGAGCGGATCATCGTGGACCCGACAACGGGCGCGCTGGGCTACGGCCTTGAGTATACCTACTCGGTCATGGAGCGGGACCGCATGGCCGCGCTCACGCAGGAGGACGAGAAGCTCCAGCACCCGATCATCTGCAACATCGGCACCGAGGTCTGGAAGACCAAGGAGGCGAAGCTGGCCGAGGCCGACGACCCCAAGCTCGGCGACGCGAAGCGCCGCGGCATCCTCATGGAGTGCGTAACCGCCATGACCATGCTCGTTGCCGGTGCGGACATCCTGATTTTACGGCACCCGGAATCAGTGAAGTTAATAAGGAAAATGATAAGTAATTTGATGGATTGACCCATCATCTCCCTCCCCCTTGATGGGGGAGGGCCGGGGCGGGGGTGGATTGTCGCTACCATCACCCTCCCCCTCTCCCCTCCCATCAAGGGAGGGGGCACATGATTACAAGGAGCACAAGATGACAGACGGCAAAAAACTCTTCTCCGACCAGGCGTCGGAGGAGATTTACGAAAAAGTAAAAAAGGACGCGGTCGAGACCGTGTTCAGCAGGGCGGCGGAGCTCAAGGCGTGCCCCATCGGCGCCGCCGGCGACTGCTGCAAGCACTGCGGCATGGGACCGTGCCGGGTGCCGGAGCCCAAATCCGCGGGCGCGGTCCGGAAAGTCGGCCTCTGCGGCGCGACAGCGGAGACGATCTCGGCGCGTAATTTTCTCCGCATGATCGCCGCCGGCGCGGCCGCGCACTCCGACCACGGCCGGGCCGTTGCGCACGCCTTCCTTGCGGCGGCCAGAGGCGAGATCCCCGGCTACGGTATCAAGGACGAGCAAAAGCTCCTTGCGGTGGCGCTCGATTTCGGCATCGCGATCGAGGGAAGGGACACGAAGTCCATCGCGATCGAGGTCGGGGAGAAGGCCCTGGCCATGTTCGGCCAGCAGGAGGGCGAGATCCTTTACGTGAAAAAGGCGCCGCAGCGGCGGCAGGAGATATGGCGCCGCGAGGGCGTCGTCCCCCGCGGCATCGACCGCGAGGTGGTGGAAGTGATGCACCGCACCCACATGGGCGTGGACCAGGACTACCGGAGCCTGATAAAACAGGGTACCAGGGCTGCCCTGGCGGACGGATGGGGCGGGTCCATGCTCGCCACCGACCTCCAGGACGTCATGTTCGGCACGCCGGTCCCGGTGTACGCGGAAGTAAACCTGGGCGTATTAAAGGAAGACCAGGTGAACATCATCGTGCACGGACACGAGCCGCTCCTCTCCGAGATGATCGTTGTCGCCTCCCGCGACCCGCAGTTGCTGGATGCGGCCCGGGCGAAGGGAGCGCAGGGAATCAACATTGCCGGGATATGCTGCACGGCCAACGAGGTCCTGATGCGGCACGGCATTCCGATCGCCGGTAACTTCCTCCAGCAGGAGCTGGCCATCACCACGGGCGCTGTCGACGCCATGGTAGTGGACGTGCAATGCGTGATGCAGTCGCTCCAGTCGGTCGCGGCCTGCTACCACACGAAGCTCATCACCACCAATCCCAAGGCGGACATTACCGGATCCACGCGCATGGAGTTCAACGAGCACGATCCGCTCAACTCGGCCCGCTCAATCGTGTCCGCCGCGGTGGACAACTTCCCGAACCGGAATAGCGACGTGCTGATCCCCAGGGCGAAGTCTCCGATGATCGCCGGATTCAGCCACGAGACTATCAATTACATGCTGGGTGGCACCTTCCGTGCGTCGTACCGCCCCCTGAATGACAACATTATTAATGGAAGAATACGCGGCCTGGCCGGCGTGGTGGGCTGCAACAACGCCCGCACGGAGCTTGACGGGAACACGCTGGAGCTGATAAAGGAGCTGATTAAAAACGACGTGCTGGTCCTGACCACCGGCTGCACGGCCATCGGCTGCGGCAAGGCGGGGCTCCTCACGCCGGAGGCGGCTTCGAAGCTCGCCGGGCCGGGGCTCGCCGAGGTGTGCGAGACAGTGGGCATGCCGCCGGTCCTGCACATGGGCTCCTGCGTGGACAACAGCCGCATCCTGATCGCGGCCACGGCCGTGGTCAGGGACGGCGGCCTGGGCAGCGACATCAGCGACCTGCCGGCGGCCGGGGCCGCGCCGGAGTGGATGAGCGAGAAAGCCATCTCCATCGGCCAGTACTTCGTGGCATCGGGCGTGTACACGGTTTTCGGCGTCACCTGGCCGACATCGGGAAGCAAGGAGCTTACGAAGCACCTGTTCGAGGACATGGACAAGATCTACGGCGGGCGTTGGGACTTCGCGACCGATCCGAAAGAGATGGCGCGGAAAATGATAGAGCACATTGACGCGAAGCGCAAAGCGCTCGGCATCGACAAGGCGCGGGAGCGGGTGCTCTTTGACATGGCGGACAGAAGGGAGCTGGCGTGACCTCACCCGCGCTCCGCGCACCCTCTCCCATTAATAATAGGAAGAAAGGAGAGGGTTTTTGCAGTAACAAGCTTCATCCTATGCTCCCCCTCTCCCATGGGGAGAGGGTGCCGGGGGGGTGAGGTCAGAACAAGATTATGATACGCAAGGAGATTAATCGTGTCTAAGATCATCTCATCAGCCGCGATTCGCGGCGCATATAAAATAGTGGAGCGCGCGGAAGCCGACGTGAAGCGCGCCATCGACGCCTACGGCCCGAACAGGGAAGTGGCGTTCCCCAACACGGGCTACTACCTGCCCATCATCTACGGGATCATGGGCTACAAGGTGCAGAAGCTCGCGGACATGGAACATGTTCTAAAGACGAGCAGGAACCTCCTGCCGCCCCCGGTGAAGGAGCACCATCACCTCCCCTACCTGGGCCCCGCGCTCGACGCGGGCATGGCGACCTTCTTCGCCGAGGAGCTGATCGAGGCGATTCGCTACATCGACACGCCCGATGCCTACGTGCCGGGCGAAGACCCGCGCGAGGACAACATCTGGCTTGGCGCGGCGGACGACGTTATCATGCGGAAGCGCGGCGTGGAGTTTGTGGACGGCACCGCGCCCGGGTTTGCCGCCATGCTGGGCGCGCCCGAGGACCCGGCGGTCGCGGCGAAGATTGCGCTCGAGCTGCAGGAGAAAAACCTCTACGTGTTCATGAGCGCCAATACCGGCGGAAAGACCATGTCAGAGCAGCTCGTGTCGCAGGGCGTGCAGATCGGCTGGCCTACCCGGCTGGTACCCTTCGGAAAGGACACGAGCTCCGTGGTGTTCTCCATCGGATTCGCCACGCGCGCGGCCATGTCTTTCGGCGGCATCGACCCGGGCGACTACCGGAAGATACTCATCTACAACAAGGACCGGGTCTTCGCCTTCGGCATCACCTTCGGCTTCGTGGACGACGAGTGGTATGCCAACGGCGCGGGGTGCATCAACTACGGCTTCCCCATCATCACGGACACGCCCACGCCGCAGATCCTCCCCACCGGGATTTGCACCTACGAGCACGTGGTCTCCAACGTGCCGCACGAGTCGATCGTAGCCCGGGCCATCGAGGTCCGCGGCCTCAAGGTCACGGTGAGCAAGGTCACGGTGCCGGTCTCCTACGGCCCGGCGTTCGAGGGCGAGAGGGTCCGCGGCGACGACATCTACCTGGAGGCCGGCGGCGGCCGCACCCCGGCCGTGGAGCTCGTGGTGTCCGCGGACATGAACTCGGTCACGGACGGGAAGATTGAGGTCGTGGGACCGGAGCTGACCGACGTGGGCCCCGGGAGCCAGCTCCCCATGGCCATCTACGTGGAGGTGGCGGGCCGGCAAATGCAGCCGGACTTCGAGCCGATCCTCGAGCGGCAGATCCACCACCTGATAAACTACGCGCAGGGCGTGATGCACATCGGCCAGCGCGACATCGCCTGGCTCCGGGTGAGCAAGCAGGCCGTGGACAAGGGCTTCCGCATGGCGCACCTGGGGAGCATCCTCCACGCGAAGCTTCATCAAGATTTCGGCAAGATATTCGACAAGGCGCAGGTGACGATATTCACCGAGGAAACGAAGGTCAGGGACATGCTGGAAAAGGCCCGGGCGCTCTACAAGCAGCGCGACGAGCGGATCGCCGGCATGACCGACGAGGACACCGACCCATTCTACTCCTGCCTGCTCTGCCAGTCCTTCGCGCCGAACCACGTGTGCGTGGTGACACCCGAGCGGACCGGTCTCTGCGGCGCGTACAACTGGCTCGACTGCAAGGCGTCCTTCGAGATAAACCCGACCGGCCCGAACCAGCCGGTTCACAAGGGCGCGGTGCTCGATGCGCGGTACGGCCGCTGGAAGGGCGTGGACGAGTTCGTGGCCAAAGCCTCCCGCGGCACGGTGCAGACCGTGGACGCCTACAGCATCATGCGGAACCCGATGACCTCGTGCGGCTGCTTCGAGTGCATCGCCGCCATCCTGCCGCTCTGCAACGGCGTGATGACCGTGGACCGCGACACGCCGGCGATGACGCCCTCCGGCATGAAGTTCACCACCCTGGCCGGCATGGTCGGCGGCGGAAACATCACCCCGGGCTTCGTGGGCCACAGCAAGTACTACATAACCAGCAAGAAGTTCCTTGCCGCCGAGGGCGGCATACGGCGCCTGGTCTGGATGCCGCGCGCGCTCAAGGAGCAGGTCCGGGAGCCCTTTAACAGGCGCGCGGCCGAGATCGGCGAGCCCGACCTGCTCGACAAGATAGCCGATGAAACCGTCGGCACCACGGAGGAAGAGGTGCTCGCGTTCCTCACGGAGAAGGGGCACCCGGCGCTGACGATGGAGCCGCTGTTTTGACGACCTCACCCCCGTCCCCTCTCCCATGGGGAGAGGGGGGAGCCGGAACGGGCTCTTTCTTACGAAGCCCTCTCTCTTTGGGAGAGGGCGCGCCGGAGGCGGGGTGAGGTCTAAAAGTATTATGAAAAAAACGAATGCAATGTTATATTAATTATCAGGAGACTCTACCATGGGAATGACCGGCATTGAAATTTACAAACTCTTACCACAAACCAACTGCGGCGACTGCGGCGTGCCGACCTGCCTTGCCTTCGCGATGAAGCTCGCCGCCGGGCAGGCCGAGCTGTCCCGGTGCCCGCACGTGTCGGCCGAATCGCGGGCAAAGCTCGAATCAGCGTCTGCGCCGCCGGTGCTGCCGGTCACGATAGGCCAGTTCAAGACCGGGGGCGAGACCGTCCTCTTCCGCCACGAGAAGACCTTCGTGAGCCCGACCGGCATCGCGGTGCTGGTCACCGACGCGATGAGCGACGGGGACATCGCCGGGAGGCTCGAACGCTTCGCCGGGCTCAGGTACGAGCGCGTGGGCGTGCAGCTCGCAGCTGACCTGATCGCGGTGCGCTCCGAAAAGGGCGACGCGGCCGCGTTCGAGAAGCTCGTGCAGAAAGCGGCCGCGACCGACGCGGGCCTCATCCTGATGAGCGAAGACCCGGCCGTCCTGGCCGCGGGCCTCAAGCACGCGGCTGCGAAAAAGCCGCTCCTGTACGCTGCCACGAAGGCGAACGCCGACGCGGTGGGAAAGCTCGCCCTGGACAACATGTGCCCGGTCGCCGTGAAGGGATCGGGCATGGACGAGGTGATCGAGCTCACGCAGAAGCTCTCCGGCATGGGCCTGAAGGAGATCGTCATCGACACCGGCTCCCGGGGCATGAAACAGGCGTTCGAGGACCAGGTGGTCATTCGCCGCGCCGCGGTGAAGGGCGGCGTCCGCGCCCTGGGCTATCCCACGATCGCCTTCCCCTGCGACATGGCGAAAGACCCGATGGAGGAGGCCCTGATCGCCTCCACCTTCATAGCCAAGTACGCCGGCATCGTGGTCCTCTCGGACCTGAAGGGCGAAAGCCTCTTCCCGCTCCTGGTGGAGCGGATGAACATCTTTACCGATCCCCAGCGGCCCATGGCGACCGAGCAGGGCATCTACCCGATCAACAACCCTGACGAGAACTCACCCGTCCTCATCACCACCAACTTTTCGCTGACCTACTTCATCGTGTCGGGCGAGATCGAGGGGAGCCGCATGCCCGCCTGGCTCCTGATCATGGACTGCGAGGGCCTGTCCGTGCTGACCGCGTGGGCGGCCGGCAAGTTCGTGGCGGACGCCATCGGCTCGTTCGTGAAAAAGTGCGGGATCGCGGACAAGGTCAAGCACCGCTCGCTGGTCATCCCGGGCTACTCCGCCTCCATAAGCGGCGAGCTGGAAGAAGAGCTCGCGGACTGGAAGATAACGATCGGCCCGCGCGAGGCCGCTCATATTCCGGCTTTCATGAAGCAGTACACGGTGTAGCGCCATGGCCTCGTTGATCCGCGTCGGCGAAAACCTGAACGTCATGTCAACTGCCGCGGGGACCGCGATGAAGGAGCGGGACGCGGCGGCCATCAAGGAGATGGCGCGCCGGGAAGCGGAACAGGGAGTCGACCTCATCGACATCAACATCGGCCCGGCACGGAAAGACGGCCGCGAGCTCATGCCCTGGCTCGTTGAGACGATCCAGGAAGCGACCGACGTCCGCCTCTCCCTCGACACGACCAACCTCGAGGCAATGGAGGCCGGCATCAAAACCTGCCGGCGCCCTCCCCTCATGAACTCCATATCCCTGCAAACCTCCCGGTTCGGCCCCGGGCTCGACCTTGCCGCGCGCACGGGGGCGGACTGCATCGCGCTCCTCTGGAGCGACGCAGGCATGCCGCGCGACGCGAACGAGCGCGCCATGCTCCTGGTCGACTTCATGCAGAAGGCGGCCGAGGCCGGCGTTCCCATGGACCGGGTGTGGATCGATCCGATCGTGACGCCCGTGTCGGTGGAGACGTCGCAGCTCCGGGCCTGCCTTGAGTTCATCGCCATGGTGAAGGACATCGCGCCGGAAGCCCGCACCATATGCGGACTCTCCAACGTGTCCAGCGGCGTGCCGGCCCACCTCCGGCACTGGCTCAATCGCACCTACCTGATCATGCTCATGCGGCAGGGCCTCTCGGCCGCGATCGTGGACGCGTTCGACGAGGTGATACCCTCCATCGCGTCAGGCAGGCCTGACACGGCAGTGCGGCTCGTGCACCGCATGATGGACGGCGAGGAGATCGACGGTGCCACGCTCTCGGAAGAAGAAGCAAAATACGCGAAAACGGTACGCGTGCTCACAGGCGAGTCCGTGTTTTCGCATTCATGGCTGGACATATGAAACAGGCCGGCCGGCTCGCAACCCGCGCGGTTCTGTCCGGCTTCGCGCTCGCCCTCGCCGCGTTTGCATCCGCCGCACCCGCACGCGCCGCAAATCTCCCTTCCGGCGACCAGGCGCACCTCTCGCACGACAGCGCCGGATGGCTCCCGGCGACCAGGCTATTTCCCTCGTTCAGCGCCGACCCGCGCCGGGTCGGCTTCTCCGGCGGCATCCGCTACCACGACGACGCGTTCAACCGGTTCCGCACCCGCTACGGCACCGACAGCCGCGTCCTGGGAGACGACAAAACCTTCGGCGCGGTCTCGCTCGGGTCGCGCCTCCCCCTGTATCGCTGGGACGTGGCACGGGGCCTCCTCCAGCTAGATGTCGAGGGCTCGGTGTGGGCGGTGTTCGCGTTCAAGAGGACGGGCGGCTGGCTGGGCGACGGCTCCACCCTGCTCAACGCGGACTACTGGTTCGCGTTCCCGACCTCCTACCGGTACGGGCCCCTCGCCCTGCAGGTCAGGTTCTGGCACATGTCGTCCCACCTGGGCGACGAGTTCATCATACTGTACCCGGAGATAACCCGGAGGAACGTGAGCAACGAGGGAGTTGACCTGTTCGCCTCGTACGACATCGTGGAGCAGGTGCGGGTGCACGCCGGCGTCGGATGCGTATACCACTCCTTCAAGGGAGCGAGGTTCGATCCCTTCTACGTTGAGTACGGGGCCGAGCTGCGGCCTTTCAACGCCGTGCGCGCGGGGCGATCGCTCCTGTTCCAGCCGTTCCTGGCGGCCCACCTCAAGAACTGGCAGAACAACCGCTTCGCGATAAGCGGGAATTACGCGCTCGGCGTTGAGTTCACCGCGCTCCGCGGCCAGTACCGGCCCAGGCTCCAGCTCTACTTCTCGTTCCATCACGGGCCCTCTCAGGAGGGGCAATTCTACCATGCGAAAACGACCTACTACAGCCTGACACTCTCGTTCGAGCTGATCTGAGGCGGTCACGGTGAAACGCGCGGCCATCGCCATCGCCCTTCTCATATCGCTCCCTGCTGCAGCCGCACACGCTGCCGAAGAAACGGCCGAATGGAAAAAGGGTATGGCCGGCGCCGCGTTCAACGGCATCGCGGCAGGCGTGCAGGTCGAGTACCGCTTCATCAGACCGCTCGCGATCAGGGCCATAGGCTCGTACATCTGGGGCACCGGGAAAACAAACGGGCCCCTGGTCGGCAGGGGGGAGCGGCTCGTGTCCGTCATACTGACACCGGCCGCGTACATCCCCACCCCGGTCCGGTTCCTGGAGCCGGTGCTCTTCTTCGGCCCCTCCTTCTCCCATTTCCGCTGGAAATCCCCCTGGTTTAAAATAAACGGCATTATCAACGATTTCACCTTCGGGGGCGGCGGGGGGCTCGGCTTCATCGTCGCGCCCTTCTGCCGGATCGGCATCAACTGCTGGATCAATTATGACTACAAAATGAAGCAAGAATACGGGGTCACGAAAAAGGGCAAGCGCATCGCGCTGGTCATGCCGTTCCTGGACGCCTGCTTCCTCTTTTAGCCGCGGTAATCATTATACCGGACACCAGGCCTTGACGTTACACAAAAAATATAGTATCCTGTAGTTACGGATCACGCATGGTCCCGATGTCACACATTAAAAACCATTCAGGAGAGTCGTCTATGAAGGCAATTAAAACCGGACTTGCCATGATGTTGATACTATTCTCCGTCGCTGCCTTCGCGTGGAAGGCTGGTGACCGGATCCTCGGCCAGTGGAGCGACGGTTACTGGTACCCGGCCAAGATCGCCAGCCAGGCGGGCGCCACATTTAAAGTTATGTTCGATGACGGCGATGTCGCGGACCTGACGGCGGACAAGATACGGAAGGTCGACTGGAAAGTAGGGACTGCCGTCGAATGCAACTGGAAAAACGGCGGGGCCTACTACCCCGGGAAAATCACGGTGATAAAAGGCGAAATGATCCATATCAGCTACAATGACGGCGACCAGGAGGATGCGACCATAAGCCGCTGCCGGACCCGGTAGCGGACACTGCCGCTCCCGGCGGGCCGGGCACGGCGGCGCGCTGCCGCCCGCCCGGCCCTGATTAATGCATACAAAAAATAATTGACGCCGCCGCCCCTACGGCTACGATCGAGCCCGCACGGTAAAAGACCGGAATGAACATAATCATCCTCAACGGCAACCCGGACGCGGGCAACAAGTCCTTCGACCGGTACATCGCCTCGATCCTGAAAGAGCTGACCGGACGCGGCCACCAGGCCCGCGCCTTCACCCTCCGGGAGATGAACATCCGCTACTGCATCGGATGCTGGACCTGCTGGATCAAGACGCCGGGCGAATGCGTGCACCGGGACGATATGCCTGCCGTATACAAGGCGGTCATGGCAACAGACCTGCTCATCTTCGCCTCGCCGCTCGTCATGGGCTTCATGAGCGGCCTCCTGAAGCGCGCCAACGAGCGGCTCATCCCGCTGATACATCCCTACTCTGAAATTTCACAGGGAGAGTGCCATCATCGCAGGCGCTATGCCCGCTATCCCGGCCTGGGCCTGATACTCCAGAAGGGCGCGGACACGGACGAGGACGATGTCCGCATCACGACCGACATCTACCGCCGCGAGGCGGTGAATTTCCGCTCGTCCCTGCGCGCCACTTTCCTGGCGGACCGCCCCGTGAACGAGGTATGCAATGAGATTGATGCTCTATAACGGGTCCCCCCGCGGGAAGGGGAGCAACACAACGATTTTATTGAAGCACTTCATCGACGGGTTCACCGCCACGCAGGGCAATACCGTGGAGTACGTGTATCTCAACAACGTGAAGGGACACGCGGCCGCGGCTGCGAAATGGCGCGAGGCTGACGCCGTCATCATCGCCTTCCCCCTGTACGCGGACTCCATGCCCGCAGTCGTCAAGGACTTCATCGAGACGCTGGGCGCGGGCCGGAAAAAGCCGAAGAAGACCGCGAAAGGAGGCCGCGTCGCGCCCGAGAAAAACCCGCCGCTGGGCTTCATCGTGCAGTCCGGCTTTCCCGAGGCCATCCATTCGCGATACGTGGAAAAGTACCTGGAAAAGCTCGCCGGCAGGCTGGGATCGCGCTACATCGGCACGATCATCCGGGGCGGCGTCGAGGGGATTCAGGTAATGCCACCCTACCTGAACAGGAGGCTCTTCATGGCCTTTTCCTGCCTGGGCCGCCATTTCGGAGTAACGAAGGAGTTTCACCCGATCACGATGAGAAAGCTCGCCGGCAGGGACCGCATGACGGCTTTCAAGCAGGGCATGTTCCGGCTCCTTATAGCGACCGGCCTGGCGGATTCGTACTGGAACAGCCAGATGAAAAAAAACGGCGCGTACGAACGCCGATTCGACCAGCCCTACCAGCCGTAGAATGGCGATAACTATCTCCTTCACCGATAACTATCGGCGTCCGCCAGGGCTCTGACCCCGTTGGGGCGACAACTATCTCCATGGATCCTGCTCTGACCCCGCGATTTAGCGATAACTATCTTCTGTACCGATATCTATCGGTGTCTGTCGAGGGCTCCGCCAGGGCTCTGACCCCGTTGGGGCGATAACTATCTCCATAGATGCTGCTCTGACCCCGCGATTTAGCGATAACTATCTCTTTCACCGATAACTATCGGTGTCTGTCGAGGGCTCCGCCAGGGCTCTGACCCCGTTGGGGCGATAACTATCTCCATAGATCCTGCTCTGACCCCGCGATTTGGCGATAACTATCGCCGGAATCCTGCTCTGACACCGCCCTTACTGAACAAAAAATATTTATTGATAAAAAACCGTTTTCTCCATGGACTATCCCCATGGACCCGGACGACAGTATTCTCTATAAAACCGAGTTTCCCCTGCCGGAAAGGCAGAACAACTACGAGACCGCCTTTCGCGAGGCAACGGACAGGCTGAAAGCGCGCGATATCCGCGATGTCACGGACCGCAGCGGGGCGATAGTTATCGCCTCTCCACAGGGCAGCGCCCTGCTCCTTCCCTTCATCGGCGAGGAGCTCGTCATTACACACCCGGACATAACCGTAACAAACGCCTCCGGCGCGGGCGAGGTGCCGATGTGGGAAAAGATACTCGCCCTGCACTACCTCGAGCGGGCGACCGGGGCCGCCCCACGGGGCGAGCAGGTAGCGTTCAAGCAGCTCGAGGGCGGCCTTGCCTATGACACGGCGTTCCAGCGGCGCACGGTCGACCTTCTCATCAAGCGGTTCGGGCCCGGACTCGACGGCATGGCGGCGGCCGGCGCTGCGGCGGGCGGAAAGCGCTCCGACCTGGGCGAGCACGCCCTCTCCTTCAGGGCCTTTCCGCGCGTCGAGGTTGTATTCGTATTATGGATGGGAGACGAAGAATTCCCGCCGTCGGGGAGCGTTATCTTCGATGCGTCTATAGCGGACTACCTTTCCACGGAGGACGTGGCCGTTCTCTGCAACATGATAGCCGTCAGGATCATGAAGGCAGCGGGAGCTGCCTAAGCGGCCTACCGCCCGCCCGCGCCGGTCATGTCCTTGAGCTTTACTTCAGGGTGATGGTACCGTTCGTACGCCGGGGTTTTTTTCCCGTACTGGATGGCTTCCTGGGGACACCACTGGATGCACGCCAGGCACTGCTCGCACCGGTGCTGCCACGCCGGCTTTCCCGATTCGAACACGATATTCCCGACGGGGCAGACCCTGCCGCAGATCTCGCACCCGTTGCACTTGTTGTCCGTCCAGAAGTCCCGGTCCATCTTCGGGACCATCCCGTAGGTCATCCTGTACAGCGCGGTAAAGACGATCCTCTGCCACAGGGGGCCTTTCTCGACAGGACCCGCAGCCCGCGCCGCGATCACCGGCGCAATGCGTTTCAGCTTTTCCCGCGCGTCCCGGTGCAGGGCCTCCAGCTTTTCGGCAGGGCCTGGCCCGCCCCAGGGGATGTAGTTGCTCGGGAGCACGATGTCGTACCCGGCGGAAAGGGTAAGCCCGTACGAGCGCATGAGGTTCCGGAGCTGGACCAGGGTGCGGGACACCTGCCCCGCGTTCACCGCTACCGCGAAATAATAGCGGGACGGGTCCTTTTCCATCTTCTTTAAAAATTCCAGCGTGAGGCCCGGCACGCCCCACATGTGCACCGGGAACACGAGGCCGACCGCGTCGCCGTCAGCCGTTGCCGCTCCCCCCCTCGGGGCGTGCATCGGGACGAGATCCGTGTTGCCTATATCGTCCGCGATTGTCCGCGCGGTCCAGAGCGAATTTCCCGTTCCGGTATAGTAATAGATCGTGGTTTTCATCCTGCCTCCCGCCGTATAAAGTCGTGAGCAGGAAATACAATTATTCCTCCCGGCCCGCGTGTCTACCCAAATTTGACCCGAGGCGGGCATTTCCTTCTGGACAACCGGCAGCCCGTTTTTTATGCTTCTATATCACGGGGCCGGCCATAACCGGCTACGGCGCGCAATTTTGGAAAGGGAGGCGGCCATGAAACTGGCGGTAACCGGCAAGGGCGGCGTGGGCAAAACCACGGTGGCCGCCCTCATTACGAAAAGGCTGGCACGGCAGGGGTCGAGGGTCATCGCGATAGACGCGGACCCGGACGCGAACCTGGCCTCGGCCCTCGGGTTTGCGGACGCAGGAGGGATCACGCCTATCGCGGAGATGGAGGCCCTGATCGAGGAGCGCACCGGCGCGAAGCCGGGCCAGTCCGGCTCTTTCTTCACGATAAATCCCAGGGTGGACGATCTGCCCGAGAAGCTCTGGCGCGAGCATGACGGCGTGCGGCTCATGGTCATGGGCACGGTCAAGAAAGGGGGCGGCGGGTGCGTGTGCCCGGAGAGCGTGCTCCTCAAGAACCTGGTCTCGCACGTGGTCTTCTACCGGGACGACGTGGTGGTCATGGACATGGAGGCGGGGATCGAGCACCTGGGCCGGGGCACCGCCTCGGCGGTGGACATGATCATCGTGGTGGTGGAGCCGGGCACGCGGAGCGTCGAGACGGCCGGAAGGATCCGCTCCCTCGCGTCCGACCTGGGCATCCGGAGGATCGGCATTGTGGGCAACAAGGTGCGCGGGCCCGCGGACGAGGAGTTCATCCGCGCCGGCGCTGGCGGCATCCCGGTCCTCGGCTTTCTTCCGTATGACGCGCGGCTTATCGAAGCGGACCTGGCGGGCGCAGGCGCGCCGGCGGTCTACGATGACGTGATAGATGGGATACTGAAAAATATAGCGGATGCGTGATAAGTCCGCAAGCGCTTGCGGACTTATCGGGTATGGCATATCACTTGAAATATGTGGCCCGCGCGTTCTCCGATTCCCACACGGTCACGGACGCGACGGAGATTCCCGCCGGCAGCTTCTTTCCCAGGCCCTCGTACACGTGCCGCGCCACGTTCTCCGAACTCGGGTTGCTTTCGCGGAACTCCTCGACCTCGTTCAGGCACACGTGGTCCAGGCGCTCCAGTATCTCCTTGAGCATCCGGCGCAGGTCGTGGAAGTCCATGAGCAGGCCGATATCGTTGAGCGTTACGCCCTGGACATCCACCTCGACCTTCCAGTTGTGCCCGTGCATCGCCTCGCACTTGCCCTGGTATCCCTTGAGCTGGTGCGCCGATGAAAAGTAATCGTGAACGGTAAGCCTGTACATCGCAGTATCCCTTCCGGTAAAATGCCGTCAGGGACAATGATGAGACCGCACTGCCCCGCCCTGTCAATCACAAAGATGCGCCCGCGGTAAAAACGGTTTTGCCCCGTCCGGCCCAGGACGCCGCCACTGGCGATTTTAACGCGATTCCGCGCTTTTTATCCGGCAATTTTGAATTTTTATTATTGACACGGAACGCTGTATCATTAAAAAATCCTTCATTCAGGGCGATTAGCTCAGTCGGTTAGAGCGCCTGCCTCACATGCAGGAGGTCACTGGTTCGAGTCCAGCATCGCCCACATTGAAAAGCCGTTTTCAAACTGAAAACGGCTTTTTTCATGCTACTGGATATCCGGGGAATTCTCTCTCTGACCGGTACGGTTTTAAACCCGTGCTGGCCAGGGAGGGGAAGGCAATCATTGCCGTTTGATATAATCAAACACCCTGTCGAACGAACCGCGGTCAACGGTAAAAACACCGTATCCCCGCTGCCAATACAAATCCGTGATCTTATACGATGAATACCCTTTCAGATTCTTAACGATTTCCGATACGCTCCATTTCGGAGGTGCTGAAATCAGCAGATGGACATGGTCTCTCCTGCCGTTTGCTATATGTATGACAAAACCCAGATCACCTCCCTTTTCTTTTAAAACGGCCCTGAGCCGTTTCATCATGATTGGTGTTATGACATACGCCCTATTTTTCGTGGAAAAAACGAGATGATATACGATATCCCGGTACACATGTTTGGCCATGATATATCTCCATTGAGGGTATATCATGTATACGAACGGAAACGGCCGTTTATTAATATTTTTTTCTTTGCTGCATTCCATCGGGATTGAACCAAGGTGTCATATTCCCCCCCTCTGATAGGCACGGGTTTAAACCCGTGCCTATCAGAGGGGGGGATTCATCCATTGCCATCACTGCGGACATGTATGTCCATGATCAGTTGAAGGTGGAGGATGTGTTTTGACTCTACCTGCGAGATTTTCGTAGAGGTTCCGCCTCTTAACTCCATTTGAACCCGATGCACAACTGGAACAGGATTCACTCTCATCTCTGTGTTTTATACAGCGAGAGGATTCCTCTTGCACTCAAGTTTTATTTTGTTCTGACACAACTCTATGAACAGTCTCTTTAAATTATTCTGCTAATAAGATAGCTTTACAATTTTTGCATTAACAATTTGCAGTTCGTAAGTTGATGGTGGATCATAATTGCCTATATCAACCGTTCGATTATTGATTTTAATTACTGAAAATTTAATTTTTCTTATTTTATGAATATTTTTTTCTAATTCATTTTTTATGGGGACTTCGGAATTTGCATAATTAATATAAAATTGATAATACTCCTTGCAATCTTCTCCATATTTTTCAAGACACTCATAATTAATACAAAATAAATAAAGATATTTTTTTTGCAAAATATTTTTAATGCTAATTTTATTTCCATCATTATTTTCCAAGTCATTTTCAATTATAAATGTTTTACCTTCCGAAAAATATTCATTAAATACTTTTTCTCTCTCAATATGAACGCTAAGTCCCTTCTCTCTACTTTCATCTCTTTCCCAATATTCTTTATCATTTAAAAAAAATATTTTTGATAGATACTTGACGTCAATATTATTATCATAGCAACAACATAGAATACATAGAAATATGACATCTATTATTTGTATCATCTTACCCATATTTAACGATCACTCATTTTATTGTGATGTAACATTCTTGCGATAATCACTTACATTTTGCCCATCAGTCCTATGTTGAACAATTACTTCTAACATTTGTTTTTTATAATCTTTGGGATCCTTATTTAACTCTCTTCTTCTTCCAATATCTTTCATAAAATCAGCACTAACACTTTCACTGGCTGCTACATACCTTCCATTTTTATCCATTTTATATAGCGCCATACAGCCATCACTTGAGACTGGATAAGTTCCTTTATCATACTTTCTACTTCCAAGATGTATTTGAATACCATCTTTATAACCTTTACCTCGATAATCTCCTATTTCTGTTTTCAATTTATCATCCCTTGGAGATCTACTTTCTGACCAATTGCGTAATTTAATTGTAGTCCCATAATCATGATTTGGTTCTATTACACCTCTATACTTTGTTTGCTTATCATTACCAGATGGTTCGAAATCAGATTCAACAATTTTACCATCTTTTGTTTTTGACCAAGCATCACGAGTAACTGCATACTGTCCATTTACTTTTCCTGTTTTATCATCTGTGACTAATACTTTATAGAGTGGGACTTTAACATAAATTCCTGTCTTATCTCCTGGTGTTTCGTAAACTCGTATCGAACCTGTCCCAACTACTTCATTCGTTATTGTAACTTTTACACGGTGCCCCGTCGGATCCTTATACCGTATCGGATTATTATGCACATATGCAAACCTATTCCACCCCTGCGTACTATATTCCCCGTCTATCACCGTATCCGGCGTCACAAACCTCGCGATCTCCGGATCATAATGCCGGGCGTTGTAGAAATAATACCCGCTCTCCTTGTCCAGCTCCTGGCTGTTGTACTTCGGCGCGTTCTTGGTGTCGCCTTCAGTTATCCAGTCCTCGCCAAAGGGCAGGTACTCGTGGGATGTCACCACCATCCCCGCGTCGTTGGTCACTACCTTTACCGAGTCAACCTGGTCCGTCAAGTAGTATTGCGCCTCGCCGTCGGGCAGGACCGCGGCCATGCGCACGCCGTTCAGGTACACGTTGTTCACGCCGAACCCGGTGTCCCCCACCGGCGTGCCGTCCAGCTCCCTCACCGTCTCCACGCTGAAGTACATGGACGGACTCAGGATCTGCACCCGCCGCTCCACGCCGTCCACCTCCAAGCGCGCCTCGCGGCGCACGCGGAAGCCCTGGTCGTCGTAGTATGTTTCGTCCTGATATTCTCCTTTGTGGGTATATCATGTATACGAACGGGGGCGGTTGTTTATTAATATTTTTTTCTTTGCCGCATTCCATCGGGATTGAACCAAGATGTTATATTCCCCCTCTGATAGGCACGGGTTTAAACCCGTGGCTATCAGAGGGGGGGCAGGACCGCGGCCATGCATTTATGGCCGGAAACAGATTTTTTTTCTTCTTCATTACGGGCCAACATTGCCTTTTTTTCCTGTTTCCACCCGGGACCGCACGTCATCATGCCGGCCCTGCCGCCCCTGGCGGGCCGCAGAATCAAAACATTTCAAGGAGAGTGACATGAGAAGAATATTTGTTATCGTGTGTTGTCCGATGCTCATGTTCCCTGCGGCCTGCACAAAGCTTGCGTCCAGCGACATCGCCTCGCTTCTTAGCCTGACCGGCTCCATCGGCAACAGGACTGTGTTCGGAGCCAGTGACGGCACCAACGGGACCGAGATATGGGTAAGCGACGGCACGGAAAGCGGGACGCATATGCTGAAAAATATCAATCCGGGCGCTGCCGACAGCTTCCCGTTTTATTTTGCCGCGCTGGAGAGCCTGGTTTTATTCAATGCCAATGACGGGACAAACGGAAACGAGCTCTGGGTAACTGACGGCACGGAAGTGGGAACGCAGATGCTGATGAATATCGCAACCGGCTCCAACAGCAGCTCGCCTCAGGGCCTGGTTGCCATGGCGGGGATGGTATTTTTCCAGGCGCGCGACACTACGAACGGCATCGAGCCATGGATCTCCGACGGCACGTCGGGGGGCACGTTCATGATAGAAAACATTCGAACCGGCGACAGCTGGCCGTCGCAATTCACGAGAAACGCGGGCGGGTTGGTATATTTCACGGCCACGGACGATACGCACGGGCAGGAGCTTTTTTACACCAACCTGACGGGAGATTATGCATTACTCTGGAAGGACATATACGCGAACGTGGGAAGCAGCAACCCGGGCTACCTTTTCACGATTGGCAACACGCTCTATTTTTCAGCAGACGACGGCACGGTGAACGGTCAGGAACTCTGGGGTACTGACGGCACGGATGCCGGGACACTTCTTCTAGCCGACATCAATCCCGGCTCCGGTGACAGCTACCCCTATTTTGAATAACAATTGGGAATAAAGAGGCGATCCCCCGTTTGTGTGACACCCGGCGCCGGGGAAAATACGACACCGGGTGTCACATGGCCGAACCTCCAGGCCGGCGACTGGTTGCAGACCGTTCGCTCCAAGAAACGGTTTTACCTCTTCTCATCTCGGGGAGGCAGTTGCGTGCCAACTCATGCACCCAACTGCATGCGCGACATCCCCCCGATTACGATCAGGTATTCAGGACCTGCTGCAGCGGAGTTCGTAGCAGAGTGGCACGGTTACCCGGGAATGACCCCCATCCAGCCGCCGGAAAGTGCCGGCTGCAGACTGTAATGTACTTGATTTTAAAGCACGGACCCGCACACTATACATCTGCCGGGGAATTCAACGCCGCCCCGGATGCAGTGCCATGAAAAGCATGATCATTAAAATCCTGCGTGTAATAACAAGAAACGGAATAACCCCCGCGACCGGCGATTATGACCGCAAGTTCATAATCATATCGAACGTGATAAGCCTGATGGCCATTTTCTCATTCGCGATATTTTTCCCTTTATTCAAGGACATTATACTGGAAATCAATATATATATTTTCATGATAGTGTTCGTGCTGGTCTCTTCATTGAACTTCGTCTTCAACTACTACCGGCTGTATGACCTCACGATTTTCAACATTATCATTTCGTGCAATATATTCTTTTTGTACCTGGCCCTGCTCATTGGGTGGGAATCCGGCACCGCGTCCATATTTTTCGTATTCTGCGTCTTCTCTTACTTCTATATCCCGTTTTACAAGAAGAAAAGCCTCATCTTCGCGATCGCGGTGACCATAGTATGTTATTTTTTCCTGATGCTCTATCTGAATAAAGTCCCGCCCGTTTATTTCCTGTCCAGGAAGATCCTGGATGACTTCAACTTCAGCCTGTCAGTCAGCATTTTCGGAGTGCTGATCATCTACGGGTACTATTTCGCGTACCAGATCCACAAGGCGGAGATGAAAATCATCGACGAGCGGAATGCCCTGAAGTCCCGCAATAAAACCATGGAGCACGAGCTCGTGCTCGCGAGGAATTTCCACGAGCAGCTTGTTCCGGCCAGCGCGCCCGCGGATTACATCCATTTCATGCACCGGCCCCTCGAGCAGGTGGGCGGCGATTTTTTCGATTTCATCAGGTTCAGGAACTCGGACCGTATCGGGATCTTCATCAGCGACGTGTCCGGCCATGGCGTGGCTGCGGCATTCATAACGTCCATGTTGAAGGCGATCATACTCCAGTCCGGCGAGAGGAAGGGGGACCCCGCGCAACTGCTGCACTACATCAACGAGATACTCTACCGCAAAACCGCGGGCAATTTCATAACCGCCCTGAACGGGGTCTACGACCCGGGCGACAACTCGCTGGTATATTCGTCCGCGGGCCATCACCCGCCGCTCGTCGTCACCCGGGACGAGGTGACACGGCTGGAGGGGCGCGCCGGCATGGCGCTCGCGCTGCTGGACAATTCCACCATGCACGAAAAAGGACACGGGTATGAAAATTCGAGGGTGATTCTGCCGGCGGGCACCAAGCTGCTCCTGTACACCGACGGCCTCACGGAAACACGGCCGGTCTACGACGATGAGCTCTTTTTTGAATACGCGTCCCTCGATGACACGCTGAAAAAATACTCCGGGCTTCCCTGCAATGCCTTTGTGAAAAGCATATTCAGGACACTGGTGGAATTCCGTGGCGATGACAGGTTCGAGGATGACGTGTGCATGATCTGCATCGACGTGGTGAAACATTCATAGCGACAGCGCCCGTTGATATCATGGAGGAATGTCATCATGGACATACGACTGCTCGAGAAGCTCGCCTGCCCGTCGTGCGCCGGGGGCAGGCCCGCGCCCCGGGAAAAATCCGCCGCGGGACCAGCCCTCATCTGCGCCTCCTGCGGGGCCGCGTACCCGAACCTCGGCGGCATCCTGGACTTCGCCGGACCTGTCGTGAGGCCGCGGCTCCTCTCCTCGCAGTGGGCCATGGAGTTCGGGCCGATCATCTCCCTGTACGAGCGGGTCTGGCGTCCGCTGGTGACGGTCCCCTTCTCCGCCCTGGCATGGGAGCTGGAAACGGCGTGCGGGCTCCTCGCGCTCTCCCCGCGGCTCGACCTGCTCGACCTTGCCTGCGGCCCCGGGAATTTCACCCGCCGCTTCGCGGAAACGATCACGGAGGGGACGGTGGTCGGCGCGGACCTCTCCCTGCCCATGCTCCGGAAGGGCATGCGCGAGCTGAAAAAATCCGGCTCCGGCAACATCGTGCTGGTGCGCGCCGACGCGGCGCGGTGGCCCTTCGCGGCGGAGAGCTTCGACCGGGTGCACTGCTCCGGCGGCCTGCACCTGTTCCCGTCGCTGCCGGAAGTGTTCGCCTCCGTCCGGCGCTCCCTCAGGGAGGGCGGCATCTTTGTCGGCGCCACCTACTGCGTTGCCGGATCCGCCATGAAAAGACGGATACAGGACCACGTGTCCTCGGCGCACGGGTTCCACTGGTTCAAGCCGGAGGAGCTCAGGGAGCTCGCGTCGCGCGCCGGCTTCACCGGATGGGAAGAGCGCATCCGAAAGCAGGGGATCGTGTTCCGCGCGGTACGGGAGTAGCGGCATGATACGTATCTGCGTTGAATCGGATTTTGATGCTATCCACGCCATAATCAACGACGCGGCGACCGCCTACCGGGGCGTTATCCCGGACGACCGGTGGCACGACCCCTACATGACGCGGGAGCACCTCGCGGGAGAGATCGCCGATGGCGTCGTGTTCCGGGGCCTGGAGCGGGACGGGAAACTCCTCGGCGTCATGGGCATCCAGGACCGGGGAGAAGTGATGCTCATCCGGCACGCCTATGTCAGGACGGGCGAGAGGAGGAACGGGATCGGGAGCCGTCTCCTGGCGGAGCTCCTCGAACAGGCGGACAGGCCCGTGCTCGTGGGAACCTGGGCAGCGGCGTGGTGGGCAGTCGATTTTTACAGAAAGCACGGATTTAAAGAAGTCTCCGCAGTGGAAAAAGACAGGCTGTTGAAGAAGTACTGGCGGATCCCCGACCGCCAGGTCGAGACGTCGGTGGTCCTGGCGGACGGTTCCTGGCGGTTGGATTGACCGGTGGCTACAGGGTTAGTATCTCGTCCTCGGTCAGGTCTTCCACCCGGACGATATCTATGCCCTTGATGCGCGCGGCCAGCTCCTTGGATGAAATCTCTGGCATCGTATAGATAATCCTCCAGCCCTTGTCCTTGGTCCAGTTCAGGAACTTCCATGCGTAGCAGTCCTTGCAGTGGACCGCCTTTTTCTCGAGATACGCTTCACCGGTAAGGGTTTCAAGCGGCGCATGCCTCTCGCACTGTATGCTTCTGCAAAACGTCCCTGATTCATACTTTTTCTGCATGGTCTCCTCCATGGAGGCGTCGTTATTCCACGCACAGCGCGGTGTTAGCCCCCTCAAAATGGCTACAATCACGCCTCTGTATAAATAATACCATGATGAACGGACCGTTTCAATCACAAATTTTGCTATTTTTTGCTGTCAGGAACCGCTATCCCTTCATATCCGGCCGATTCATTCCGGATACTGCTCGTCCGCCCCTACTTACCCGACTGTTGACGAGCCAGGGCCCAATCCAGTATTTCCGGGCTGTATCCCGCATACGCCCGGTCGCCGAGGATGAAGACAGGGATGGGGAGCTCTTTTTTCACGGTTAGCGACCCGGACACCCGTTTTTCATAATAGGGCACGCCGTTCACGAGGATATAGGCAAATGGTGTTCGGGATTCGTATATAAAGGGCCTGCCCCCGACCCGGGCGTTGATCCGCCCGAGCATCGTTACCAGGATCCCGATATTTCTCCGGTTGGTAGCGGTGACACGGTTGCCGCTGTCCCTGACCTCGTAGGTCGCGAGCACGATCCCCGGATGACGCTTCAACAGTGCCGGCAGGTCGCGCTCCGCACGCCTGCAGGCCGGGCACACACCGCTCGTGAAAAAATGGAGCGTTGCAGCGCCGGCCGGTGCGGGGTTTCCGCCGGCAATCTGCGCGGGAAGGGCCATGCCCAGCAGCATTGTTAAAACAAAAGCCTTTTTCATTTTCCGATCCTCCGGAATTCATTCGGTATGACGGCCGCGTCGTGATTGCCGCGAGGATCACCGGTAACGGGCGTGCGCCGTTCTGTCAAGCCTGATGTCACAGTCCGCTGTCCCGTATAGCATTATTCCGCGCCGCCGAAAGCGCCCGCGCGCGTCCCGGCCGCGAATCATCAGGGAGGCTTTGAAGGGCGCCGGGGCCGGATTTCTCGCATACTTTTTATTATGCGAATATGATATTTAGGGCGGATCGGCGCCTGTAACTATTTGTCGGTATTGGTAATAATTTTCACCGCGCATGAATAATTTTTTAAAATTTTTTATCCATCCGCGCCCGGAGCCGCCAAAGCCGGGAAAATATCTTGCGTAAATTCACCGTGAAAAAAAAGATATTCGTAAGGCGGCACCGCTCCGGCGCGGCCGGCCGAAACGAAATACGCTAAAAGGTTTTCACTTCTCGCATATATTCCAAGGAGGTTTTACATGCCTGTTTCCCGAAGAGACTTTTTGAAACTCTCGGGAATGACCGCTGCCGGGTCTTTCGTCGGCGGCGCATCGTTCCTGACCGGCTGCAAATCAGCGAACAAGCTGAGAGGCACGAAAGAATCCACCACCATCTGCCCGTATTGCGGCGTCGGATGCGGGTTGATCGTCTCCTCACGAGACGGAAAGGTCATCAATACGGAGGGGGATCCCGATCACCCCATCAACCATGGAGCCCTGTGCGCAAAGGGGAGCTCGCTCTTCCAGGTCGCAGTCAACGAACGGCGCCTTACCAAGGTGCAGTACCGCAAGCCGTTCGGGACCGAGTGGGAGGAGATATCCTGGGACGAGGCCCTCAAGCGCATCGCGCGCCGGGTCAAGGAAACCCGGGACGCGACGTTCCAGGAAAAAGACGGCGACGTGACCGTCAACAGGACCCCCGGCATTGCGAGCCTTGGCGGCGCGGCCCTGGACAACGAGGAGTGCTACGTCCTCTCCAAGTTCATGAGGACCCTCGGCGTCACATACCTGGAACACCAGGCGCGAATTTGACACTCCGCCACAGTCGCCGGTCTGGCGGCTTCCTTCGGCAGGGGTGCAATGACGAACCACTGGATTGACATCAAGAATTCTGACGTTATTTTCATGATCGGCAGCAATGCCGCCGAGAACCATCCCGCTTCGTTCAGATGGATTCTCAAAGCAATAGAAGAGAGAAATGCAAAGCTGATCGTGGTGGACCCGCGGTTCACCAAGTCCGCTTCAATGGCGCACGTGTGGGCGCCGATCCGTCCGGGCACCGACCTCGCGTTCCTGGGCGGGATCATCAATTACGCTCTCCAGAACAACCTCATACAGAAAGAGTATGTCCTGGAATACACCAACGCTTCCTACCTGGTCAACCCTGGCTTCAAGTTCAACGACGGGCTGTTCTCGGGATATGATGCGGGCAAGCGCACGTACGGCGACCGCAAATCCTGGACCTACCAGATGGACGCCAGGAAAATTCCCAAGCGCGACAAGTCCCTCAAGGACCCGCAGTGCGTGTACCAGCTCATGAAAGCCCATTACAGCCGCTACACGGTCGACATGGTCGAGAAGGTCACCGGCTGCCCGAAGGACACGTTCCTGAAGGTCGCCGAAGTGTTCTGCTCGACGCACAAGCCGAACAAGGTGGCGAACTTCATGTACGCGATGGGCATCACCCAGCACACGGTCGGTACGCAGAACGTACGCGCGCTGGCGATCCTCCAGCTCCTCATGGGCAACATGGGCCTGGCGGGCGGCGGCATCAACGCGCTGCGCGGCGAATCGAACGTGCAGGGCTCGACGGACCACGCGCTGCTCTTTCACATCATTCCGGGTTACATGCCGGCGCCGAGCGCGAAGGACCACCCCACCCTGAAGGCGTATAACGATACCACGCCCAAGACCGAAGACCCGATGAGCGTCAACTGGTGGTCAAACCGTCCCAAGTACCTGGTGAGCATGCTCAAGGCCTGGTACGGCGACGCGGCGACAAAGAAGAATGACTTCTGCTACGACTGGCTTCCCAAGTTCTCGAAGCCGTCCCCCTACATCGCCCTCTTCGAAGACATGATGAAAGGGGTCATGAAGGGCGCCTTCTTCATGGGCACCAACCCGATCGTGGGCGGGCCCAACGCCAACCGTAACGCCCAGGCGATCGAGAAGCTGGACTGGCTGGTGGCAGTGGACCTGTGGGAAACCGACTCTTCCATATTCTGGAAACGCCCGGGCGCGAACCCGGCGACGATCAAGACCGAGGTCTTCATGCTTCCGGCGGCTTCCTCCGTCGAGAAGGAGGGGAGCGTATCCAACTCCGGCCGCTGGGCCCAGTGGCGCTACAAGGCCGTTGACGCGCCCGGACCGGCAAGCACCCGTGGCAAGTCGGACCTTGACATCGTGGACACGCTGTTCCGCATGATCCGCGACCTCTACAGGAAAGAGGGCGGTAAGTTCCCGGACCCGATACTGAAGTCGAACTGGAACTACATCGCCGACGGCGAGCACGAAGCTTCCCCCCACCTGGTCGCGAAAGAGATCAACGGCTACACCTGGCCGGACAGGGGCCAGATGAAGACCTTCATGGACCTGAAGGACGACGGCTCGACCGCCTGCGGCAACTGGATCTACTGCGGCAGCTACCCCGGATCCAGCAAGAACCTGATGGCCCGCCGCAACGGCGACGACGCGTCCAACAATATCGGCATGTACCCGGAATGGGCGTGGTGCTGGCCGCTGAACCGTCGGATCATCTACAACCGCGCGGCCGTCAACCGCAAGGGCGAGCCCTGGGACGTCGACCGCTGGGTCGTCAAGTGGACCGGCAGCAAGTGGAAAGGCGACATCGTCGACGGCGGTCCCAAGGCCGGGCCCGAGGCGAAGAACCCCTTCATCATGAACAACGAGGGCGTGGGTCGCCTCTTCTCGCCCGGCAAGGCCCTGACCGACGGCCCTTTCACCGAGCACTACGAGCCGATGGAAAGCCCGGTCCCGAACCTCTTCAACAGCCAGAAAGTAAACCCGGCCGCGAAGATCATTGACGAGGTCCGGGGGCAGTTCGCCAACATCGGGCAGTACCCCTGTGTCGCTACCTCGTATCGCGTGGTGGAGCACTGGCAGGCGGGCGCCATGACGCGGAACCTGCCCTGGCTCAACGAGCTCGTTCCCGACATGTTCTGCGAGATCAGCCCCTCCCTGGCCGCGGCCAGGGGCATCAAGAACGGCGACCGCGTCGCGATCAACAACGCGCGGGCCACGATCAAGGCCTACGCGCTGGTGACCGAGCGGATGCAGCCCCTCATGATCAACGGAAAGCCGGTCGAGATGATCGGCATGATCTGGCACTTCGGCCACGGCTGCGCGGCCACGGGCGATGCCTGCAACCAGCTCACTCCGTCGATCGGGGACGCCAACACCATGATCCCGGAATTCAAGGCGTTCCTCGCGGACATCAGGAAGGAGGCATAAGACATGTCAGGAAAAGCGTTTTTAGTGGACACAACCAAATGCTCGGGATGCCGCGCGTGCCAGGTATCCTGCAAGCAGTGGAACAACCTGCCCGGCGAGAAGACGACCTTCTTCGCCGGACCGGAATATACCAACCCGGCCGAGCTTTCGGCGATCACGTTCAACCATGTGAAATTCTTCCCGGTTGACCGGTCCAACCCGGGCAAGCCCCTCTGGACGATCATGCACAAGAAGTGCTATCATTGCGAAGAGGCCAATTGCCTGAGGGTCTGCCCCGAGAGCGCCATCAGCAAGATCGAGGGATGGATCGTGATCGACCAGTCCCGCTGCATCGGCTGCGGCGCCTGCGTGAACGAGTGCGTATACAAGGTTCCGCACGTGCTAGACGAGAACATGCCGTTGTACGGGAAGGAAGGGACCATCAAGAAGGACAAGTCCTACAAGTGCCACGCCTGCATGCAGAACAAGAGAAACGTTCCGCTCTGCGCGCAGCACTGCCCGACCGGCGCCCTCACCTACGGTGACCGCACCGCCCTGATCAAGAGGGCCCTGGCACGCGTCAAGAAGGTATCGGCCGACTACCCCCACGCGAACCTGTACGGCCTGGAGCAGTTCGGCGGCCTCAGGACGCTGACCATACTCAAGGACAGCCCGGAAAAGTATGGCCTGCCGCTCGTGGGAAAGGCCATCGACATGCGGAGGGCTGAAGCGATCAAGGACGCCTACCACCTGTTCGCGATGTTTACCTTCGGGCTCCCCTCGCTCAAGAGGGTGGCGTATAAAATATCCCGGTCGATGATCGGATAAGCCGAATTTCATTTGACACGAAAACCCCGCGGAAGGGAACATTCTTCCGCGGGGTTTTTTTCATCGGGCCCGGCGCATCCTCACCGGCGGGCCTCAGGCGGAAACGGGAGCTATATGGACCAGCGGGGAATATCCGCATTCATCGTGGCCGGCGGAAAGGGCCGGCGCTTCGGCGGGGACAAGGCCCTGTTCCGGTACCGGGACAGGGCCCTGATCGAGCACGTGATAGACGCGGTCCGTCCCGCCATCGCGAACATAGCGATCGTGGCGGACGACGCGGCGCGGTTCGACTACCTGGGCCTTCCCTGTTACCCGGACGCGATCCCCGGGGCGGGCGCATTCGGCGGCGTGTACACCGCGCTTCTCCGCTCCGAGACCGGGCGGGCCTTCGTGACCGCCTGCGACATGCCCTGGCTCAACACTGACCTGATCCGCTTCATCGCCTCGATCTCCGAAGGCCATGATGTAACCATCCCGGCCGTCCGCGGAGAATGGGAGCCGCTGCATGCCGTGTATGCCGGGACCTGCGTTGAGCATATGAGAAAAAGCCTGGAAAGCGGCCGGCGCCGCATCATCAGCTTCTTTGACAGCGTGTCGGTGCGGACCGTCACGGAAGAGGAGATCAGGCGGTTCGGCGACCCGGACCTGATATTCAGGAACATCAATTACCTGGAAGATGCCGGGATTTGACGGAACATAAAAAAGGAGCGATCATGGAAGACCATACTGGCTATTTCGAAGCACGGGCCGATAACATAATAAACAAGGGACTGCTGGACGAAACAAGCGTCGCGTTTTACCGCGCCCTCTTCGAGCTGCAGGGCCGCGAGTACGGGCGGTTCGCCTCGCTGCCCTCGCTCCCTCCTGTCGGCGCGGAGGACCTGCCCCTGTCCCGGCATGCCGGCATCGTCCTGACCGATGACCTGCTGGCTTCCGTGGCCGGGGGCGCGGGGCCGCTGGGCGCTGTCATGGCGGAACATCACCCGGGCCTGGTGCTCGAGCCGCTCCTGGGACCGCTGGCCCGCGACAGGGCAGCATTCAGCGAGCTGGGCGCGGTCTTTCTCGCGTTGGACCACGAAAGGCTGGCGGCCCTTTCGCTCCGGTATAAAACCGGCATAGAGGAATGCGTCTTCATACTGACGAACCTTCTGCGGCCCGTGATGACCCTGCTCCGGGAGAAGTCAGCACCGCTCATCCCCCCGGCGGGATCGCCGCTCCTCTGCCCCTTCTGCGGCCATTATCCCGACATGTCGGTCATCGGCGGCGGTGAAGAAGGCAGGCGCCTGCTCCACTGCTCCCTGTGCGGGCACCACTGGCCCTTCAAGCGCCTGTCCTGCGCGGTCTGCGGGACCGAGGACCCGGCAAAGCTGGAATACCTCTCCTCCGAAGGGGACTCGCGCTACCGGATCGACGTGTGCCATGAGTGCGGGGGATACATAAAGACCGTGCGGCTTGACAAGTTCGAGGAGGTAGACTCGTGCGATCTCGCCGTGGAGAACATCCTGACCGCGGGGCTCGACGGCGCCGCGATGCGGGAAGGATACCGCCGGCCCTAGGGCAGGATGATGCGGTCAGCGCCGTGGGCCACGTAGAACCCGTCCTTCCTCACGCCCGTCAGAAGTATCAGGTTCTGCTTCCGGGCGATCTCGACCGCCATGCTTGTCGGGGCGGCCCTGGTCACCAGGACCGGTACCGATGCCAGGACCGTCTTGAGCACGATCTCGCTCGAGACGCGGCCGGTGCTGAAAAGCATGCACCGGTCAAGGGGCATCCTGTTGACAAGCGCCATCCCGATAAGCTTGTCCACCGCGTTATGCCTTCCGATCTCGTCGAAAAAAGCCATCCGTTTCCCGTCAAGCCCGTAGAGCGCGCCGCTGTGGACCCCGTGCGTCTGGTCGTGCGTCGTCGAAAGCCCGAGGAACTCGCTCATCGACGCAAGGATGACGCGCGGGTCCACGGCAGGCGGATCGGGCCGCGGCGGGACGCCGGCGCCGGATCGCCTCCCGCTTCCGGGACTCCCTGACACCAGCGTGCGGACCCACCCGGTCCGGCCGGAAAGATCGACGCCGGCAGCCGTCACCAGGTTTACGGTCAGGCGCTCCTCGTCCACCTCGATCCTTTCTACTTCATCCATGGAGCGAATGATCCCCTCCGACGCGAGGTGCCCCACTGCCAGCCAGTTAAGATCGGAGCCGGAGCAGACAATCGAAATATACGGCATCCCGTTAAGGAGGATTCCCACATGGTATTCGGCGCTGACCGGCGCCTCTATCGGCTGCAATCCGGACGATGAATAATAATGCGATCTTATTGTAACGGTTGCTGGAAGCAAGTGCGTGTCCTCTCAATTCCCTGGTCTTAGTGCAAAAAATAAGGCGTGCGCGACCCGCGTCAACGATTATTCGCGCGCGGATTCAAGCGCATGCACGAGGAGGGTCATGGCGCCGTTGAGGGGACACGGCACCCCGTTTGCCTCGCCTTCTCGCGCCAGGGCGCCGTTTATGAAGTCGATCTCGGTCGGCTGCCCGTTCCTGATGTCCGTATACATGGACGAATAGTTGGCAGCGGTGAGCCGGCACACCTCCTCCGCGCGCGCCACCGGGTCGCCGTACGCCGGCGTCATGGCAAGCCGCTCCATCACCGCGGCCCCCTCGCGCACCAGCCCGGCCATCAGCCCCCGCGCCGCTTCGCTCTCCAGGAGGGCGCCGTTCCGCACGCGCAGGATCGCGGTGAGGGGATTGATGCCCGCGTTAATCAGCACCTTGCTCCACACGAGCGAGCGCGGGTCCGCGGAGAGCTCCGCGTCAAGTCCCGCGGCACGCATGAGCGCGGCAAGGTCATCAAGAAATTTTTCCGGGAGCGACCCCGGGAGCATGGGACCGAACGAGGTCTTTCCCCTGCCCGCGTGTCGCACGTGGTTCTGAGAGGCGAGATTGGCCCCCTCGGAGGTGACTCCCGCGATGACCGGCGAGCCCGGCATGTTCGCCGAAATGAGCTCGGCGTTTCCCGCCCCGTTCTGCAGGGTCATGACCGGGCCTCGGTACCCGGCCCGCGCGAGCTCCCGCGAAGCGCTTTCGGTGTGGTAGGCCTTGACGCAGAGTATGGCCAGGTCGGTCCCCGCAGGGTCTTCCAGACCGACGGTCGCCTTCACCCGGTACCTGAAATCGGCGTCCGCGCCCTCCCACCGTATACCGTCCCTGTTGAACAGGGCGGCGCGCTCCTGGAACTGGTCCACCAGCGTAACAACGGCGTCCGTTTTACTGAAGTACCCTGCCAGGAGAAGGCCCACCGCTCCCGGCCCCACGATCGCGATTCTCATTGGCATGATTGCACCGCCTCCTTCCCGAACCCGAAGGCCCTTTTCATGTCATCGGGATTTGAGAGCACATCGCCCGGGGCGTCCGCCCTGAAAAAGGCGCCGCCGCCGTACGACTTGTCCAGCGCATCGAAAAAATATTTCGCCGTGAGCTCGCTCCCGGTGTAGAGGTTAAGCCCGCCCGCGGCGCCGGCCATGACCAGGAAGCCGCACCCTCCGCCATGCAGCTTCCGCTCCTCCGCTGTCTTCTTCGTCAGACGACGCAGGTTCCAGAGCGCCTGGCAGCGGTCAATGAGCGCCTTCACCTGAGCCGTCAGACCGTAGAAAAAGACCGGCGACGCGAGGAACACGACCCGGGCATCAAGCAGCTGCCGGTACACGGGCTGCATGTCATCCCTGACCACGCAGCTGCCGGTCTTATCGCACCCGCCGCACTCGATGCAGCCGTCAAAGCTCATGTCGCGCACATAGATGCGGGCGACCTCCGCGCCAGCCGATGCCGCGCCTTCCAGCACCCGGTCGAGGAGCAGGTCCGTGTTGCCCCCCGCGCGGGGGCTTCCGTATATGCCGAGGACTCTCATGTGGCGGGCCATAATCGATTTTCATATTCTTCCGGAAAGGAAGGAGCATTGGCACTCAGGTATTCCAGGGTTTCCGTTCCGACATTTTTTATCCCATGTTTTTTATTCGAGGGGACGTATATGGCATCCCCCGCGTGTACCGGTTCCCGTTCATCATCGATAATCATCAGACCCGTGCCGCGAATAATATAATATACCTGCTCGGGCTCATGATCATGGGCAGGTTGTTCAGAATTCACCGGGATGAACGATAGCTGCATGGACAAGCCGGCATTCTTCACATTTCTGCACCCGACAAGCATGTAAGATTTTAGTAGCGCCGTGTTCCCGGTGTTATAAGAATTATTTATATTTGATATAATCATTCTATATCATCCACTAGAAAACTTTTCTTTTATTAAAATGCGAGAAAGATACTATACGTTAATTCCGCCACGTTAGCCGTCAGCTCGGATGCCGGCGGGGCGTCTATAATTTCTTTCCAATATAAAATACATACCCATAATATTCTTTATACTTGTTATAAAGTTCAGCTCCATGCTTTTCGTACTTTATGAATTCTTCGGCAGATTTATTGCCTTTGTATTTATCCAAAAATATTTTTTGTGCAGTTATTTCCGGAACAAAAAAATTGTCAATCCAGCACATTTCAGGTAATATGAATGATGCCATGACAACATAGCCTGCTTTTTGCATTTGCGTAATTTTATTTGGGATGGTATCTATTTCAGGATATGCTTCATTCCAAAAATCAAATATTTCTTTTGGCCGTTCATCAGTAAACCATGATGCTTCAGTAACAGCAACATAGCCGCCTTTTTTCAAAAACTTATTCCAATAATTCATTCCTTTTTCAAATCCAATATTGTATATTGCCCCTTCACTCCAGATAAGGTCTATTTCATTTAATTGAAAGTCAAGATTATCCATTGATCCAATAACGCCTTTAACTCTGCTTTGAAGATTCAATTTTCGTGCATTGTCATTTAGTATGTCGATAAAACCCGGGAATAAATCAATGGCAGTAATATTCCCTGGAGTGTTTTGAGCCACAACCATAGTTTGACCTCCAGTACCACAACCAAGATCAACAATGTTTGATTTTTCGTGTAGATTATCAATAAAGCTTAATGCTTTTATTGTTGCCTCGTGGCTTCCCGGGCCCTGACGATCCATACTGGAAAAATATTCGCAAATTAATGCAATATCAAAATCGTGAATGTTGTGCTCTTTATCACTCATTTTGTGTACCTCCAGGAACATCATGATGCTATAGTTTACTATTATATTCAATATACTTTTACAGTGACATGGATGTCGCCTTATAATTCCCTCCCAAAACCAGCAACCAATGGCATATGACAAACAAAGACCGAATTTTGTACAAATTAATAATTTTTACCCATATTCGTACCATAGGTCAATAAGAATATAATGTCATGAGCAACACCGGCAGGAAAGCTCACCCCCCATCCCTTTATAAGGATAGGGGATGCTTGTCGTATCGGAGGTCAGATTGCACCCGGACTCCGGGCACGGAGGCCCGGCCCTTCGGCAGGCTCAGGACAGGCGTCGCGAGAGTGTAAAGAAATGGATGTTCCCGACATGGATGTCGCACTGCCGGCTGCACCATGGATGACATAGCAGCCGGCGGCGCCTGGAGCGGAAGCGCACCGCATAGTATTATTAAACTGCGTAATTGAAGAAGTCTCTCCCGGAGATGTGCGATAAAACACTGTTGACATAAACACCCCCCTCTCCCATGCTTTTTATCAAGGGACGATAAGATGGAACAGGGGATTATATACGGCATCGGGACCGACATCGTGGACGTGTGGCGACTTAGACGCATGAACCCCGATCACCGGGACAGCTTCATCCGCAAAAACCTGTCCCCGGAGGAAATCTTTCTTTTGCCCGACTCCAACCCGGAAACCTTCATTGCCGGACGGTACGCTGCGAAGGAGGCCATCGCCAAGGCGTTGGGCTCCCGGAGCTTCAGCAATGCCGCGGTCACCATCCTGAACGACGAAAGCGGCAGGCCCTGCATAGAGAAAGCCGACATGCTTGTCAGAAACAAGGACCCGCGCGAGACATACACCTTCCACCTGAGCATAAGCCACAATGCCGATTACGCCGTGGCCTTCGTGGTGATCGAGAGGACCGTGGAAAAAAGCAAGTCGACCTGGATATGATCTCCATATAATTCTCCCCCGAATAAAAAAAGGATTGACATTTTTACTGATATTGGTATTTTGGTACCTAAATACTATTTTAGGAGCATGCCATGACGCACGGAGTACCCATTTCAGAAGCCGTATCCCTGGCTCTTCATTCGGTGGCTTATATCGCTGCGCAGGACGGACAGTCCAGCGTCCGCGACATTTCAAGCCGCCTCGAGGTGTCCGAGTTCCACCTCTCAAAGGTGCTCCAGCAGCTTGCAAAAGGCGGCCTGCTCAGGTCGACCCGCGGTCCGCAGGGAGGCTTTTGCATGGCGCGGAAAAGCGAGTCCCTCACACTCCTCGATGTATACGAGGCAATCGAGGGACCGGTACGCGACCATAAGTGCCTGATGCGTAAAAAATCGTGCGGGAAAAAGGCCTGCATCCTCGGGGACTCCATGGAAACCATGTGGGACATTTTCAGAAAGCACCTGAAGTCGACGCGAATCTCCGACATATCCGATATTTACCGGCAGGAGGCTGACGCATGAATAAAACCATGTGCCCGGGCCAGGACACCCGCTACTGGCGCCCCGACGACATTTTCAACGTGCCCTGCGGTTCGTGCGGCGCGAGCATCGAGTTTTTCAAGGACGACACCGCACGCCGGTGCTCGAAATGCGGCACTCGCGTGAAAAACCCGCGCCTTTCCATGGGATGCGCCCAATGGTGCCAGCATGCAAAAGAGTGCCTGGGGTACGATCCTCGCGAAGCGGCCGGCGCGGACGGGACCGCGGCCCGGTCGGTAGCGGACCGCATCATTGACGCTCTCAAGCTGGAATTCGGGGCAGAGAGTGCTATCGTGGGTCGCTCGCTCGCGGCGTACGAGAAAGCCCGCGGCCTGCTGGAGAGGAGCACTGCAGAGCCGGCCGTGGTGTTACCCGCTGTCCTCCTCCTGCTCGCAGACGCGCCGGAGGACGATGTGCCGGACGAACGGCTCCCGCTGGCGGGCAGGATCATGGAGGATGCCGGCGTGGAACGGGGAACCCGCGACTCGGTTCTCGACGTGATACGGTCGTATCACGCGGGCAGGTCCGGCGGCCCGTCCGGGCTCCATATCGTCAGGGAATCCCTCGACGGCATCATGCCGTCATGACGTGCGCATGGCCAGTATGACGGTGACATCGTCATGGAACGATCCGCTGCCGGTGAAGCCCGTCACTGACTTCATGACATGGTCCAGCGCGGCCCGCGCCGAATCGAGCGGCGCTTCCTGGAACGCCTGGAGAAGCCGCTCCTCGCCGAACTGCTCCCGCTCACCGTTCTTGGACTCAACGATCCCGTCGGAGAACATGAGCAGCATATCGCCATTCCCCACGTTGAACTTGAGTACGTCAAAGCGGTTTTCTATCCCCGCAACGCCAATCAGGTTCTTGTTGAAGGGCCGGTCGTTCGGCTTCACCCTGAATGCGCGGCCCGGGTTGCTCCGCCGCGCGAAAAGATCAATGTGTCCCGCGTTCACGTATTCCACCGTATCGCCGCTCATGCGGAGCAGGATGCCGGTCAGGTAGTTGTCCACGTCCCTGATCTCCGTCAGGAGGTCCTCGTTGAAGCTTTCCATGACGCTGTTGAGGCGGCGCTCGGGCTTCTGGTAGAACTTCCGGTAGAGTATCGATTTCGCCAGGATCGTGAGCAGGCCCGACGAGATGCCGTGTCCGGAGACGTCAAAGAGGGAGATCCCCAGGAGGCGGCCCTCGCTCTGGTAGACATCATAAAAATCTCCCGACACGCCCTTCATCGGCAGGTATGAGCATACGATGTCCCAGTCGGGAAACTGCGGCATGTTCCGCGGCAGCAGGCTTGCCTGCAGGTTTGAGGCCATTCGTATGTCCATCTCCGCGATCCTCTGCGCCTGCTCAAGGCTGCCGTTAGTATCGTTCAGGCGCTCGTTGATTGCTTCCATTTCATGCATGGCCGCCTCGAGCTCCTCCGTGCGCTCCTTCACCTTCACCTCCAGCCCGGTGGTCAGCACGGCCAGGTCCCTGCGCATCGTGTTGATCATGTCCGCCTGCGCGATGGAAAGCACCAGGATCATCATGCATGCGCCGATAAGTATTGACCAGTTTGTCAGGAAGTTCGTGGGCACGATCCCGAACGATTTTGCTATATAAAGCCCGCTCCCGGCCAGGAAGGCCGCCCAGCCCGCCCCGTAAAAGTACGCTGCCCTGTTCCTTTGCAGGCAGAGTCGTATCGCGATGTAGACCGAGGCCGCTATGCCAACGGCGGCGATGATCGCCGTGCCGGTCATTGCTGCCCGGTACAGTTCATGTTTGAACGAGATCAGCGAGTACGCGACACCCGCGCCGGTGATGACGATAAATACCCGGACCAGCATGCGCGTGTCGGCATGGTCCCTGCAGGCGGAAAGGAAGCTCCTGGTATAATAGAATCCGAAGAACAATACAAGCGCGAGCGAGACAGGCGCGCAGGCGTTTCCCCAGAGCGGTAACCCGGGCCAGAGGAACTGGAACGCGGTACCCTGCTGGGTCATGATGAAAAGCAGGAACGAGGCGATAAACAGCACGTAGAAAATATAACTCTGGTGGCGCACCGCGAAAAAGACGAGCAGGTTGTAAATGATCATGATCAGCATCATGCCGTAGAAGAGCAACAGGAGCCGGTCTTCGCGGAGAAGCAGGTGCCGGTAGGTGTCCGGGTTCCACAGGGAGAGCGGCAGGCTCATCGAGCTCGTGCTCTTGACCCGCAGGTAATACTCCGCTGACGACCGTGCCTTCAGCGAAAGCGGGAACACGAATTTACGGTGCTCGTACGGGCGGCTGGCAAACGGCACGCAGTCGCCGGTCGCGATATGCCGGTAGTCCTTCCCGCGTCCCGGGTAGTAGAGGGTGATCTCATCGGTAAGCGGATATGCCTGTTCGAGAAGAAAGGCGATGTCCTCATCGGTTACGTTCTCAACCGTGAACCGGAGCCAGTACGCGGACCGCGTGAAGCCGAACCCGGGGTTCTGCTTGTCCGACCGGACCCATTGCGCATCCGGTAACCGGACGACATCACCGACGGTCAGCGTGCCTTCCCTGTCCTCAACGTACTCAATCTCCATGCCGATCGGAAGCCCGGTGAGAGATCCATCGATCGGGATGGCTGCCCCGGCCGCCGACGGCATAAGGGTAAAGAATATCGAAACCGATAACAGCGCACCGGGAATCAATTTCTTCATAGCGCCCTCCACGGCGGCCACGGCCGCCTAAAACGTAGTCCCCAGCGCAAGCCCTCCGGGAGAGGCAGTCAGGAACCAGCGGTCCTCGTATTCGTCTTCATACAGGGCGGCCTTCTCTCCATAGTATTTCTGCCGGTATGCCTTCCAGTCCTTTACCGCACGCATCGGCTGGGTCCAGATTGTCAACTCGAACACGGCCATGCCGGTCGCGAAACTGACGAGAGCGTCTTTCCAGGGATCCTTCCCCTTCTGGCACTGCCAGATAATAACGCTTCCGGCACCGTTGACCGCAACGCCAAGCAGGTGCTTCCACCATGCGCGGCCCATCGTTTCCTTGCGCGCGCAGAGCTCGAGGAGGCGCTCCGCCTGGGTGAGCTTCCTGTTTATCTCCTCATTGCCCGCATCCGGCATTTTTGCCAGCCGGCTTGACGCGTAGGCCGGGGTAAACGGCATTACCAGCAGCTGGCCAAGCGACAGCGTCGCTTTTGCCCCGCCGACGAGATAATTGACCCACTGCTCCTTCCGCGGGAAGGTGCTCCTGGGGCGGTAATGAAAATCGTTTCGAAGCTGGTCGAGGCTGCTCTCATTCCTGCCGTAGCTGTCTGCCACACCGGCAAGCGCATACTGGCCGGCTGACAGGCCCGCGTACGCCGCGATCCAGAGCCCCCACCAGATCCTGGCATTTTTTTCTCCATCAATGAGCGCCTTCTCGATATAGGCGATGCGCTCCCTGGCCGCACCGCCTTTCGCTGCCTCCTGCGCGGACAGCGGCCCGGCCGCCATGCAGGTAATTCCCGTGATTATTGCAGCAGCGATCATTTTTCTCAATGTCATATCACCCTCTCCATGCGAACAATATCGTGCACCCGGCCATTTCACCATGAAATGGTCGTGACTTCGTATACCGCATTACAAGACGCATGTCTTATCAAAAGTAATTCGAAATTGCATTTGCCGAGAGGTGGAATACTACTGCCGGGCGGGGAACTGCCGGGGAAAATGATAAACGGGCGAAGGCGGCGTCATTCGGGGACGGAAGGTACCCGCCATGACGCCGCCACGCGGCGGATGGCCGCCGCGTCTCGATTAAGAGATCACACCGCCATCTATTTTAACGTAATCGCCCACAAGCTGCGAGAGGATCTTCAGTTTCTCGCTGCTGTCGTGGGTAAGCAGCGCGTCGAAATTATCCATCTGCCGCGTCACCTCGTATGTATCATAGGGGACGAGCAGCAGCGGGATATGCTTCTCCGAGGCCTTGCTGATGATGTTCGGCGGCGGAACGATATTGTTCGTCAGTATGACGCCGACGGTATCGCTGTCCAGAGCCGCGATGATCATGTCGCTCCGGTCGCCGCTGGTTATCAGGAGCTTGTTCTCCTTGTTGAAGAGCGGGTTCCTGAGCGATTCCTCGGTGGACATGGCGCCGACGAAGATGTGTTTCACCGTGTTGTTAATTCCCTCTTCGCCGGCGATGACCCGGGCCAAAAATCGGTCCGCAAGGAAACTCATGGTAAACGAGGTGAGCTGTGGCTTGTAGGGAATGACTCCCAGCACCTGCACGCCCATCTCGATGATCGCGGGAAGATTGCTCGTCTTGAAGTCGTCCGGGTCCTGGACCTTGTTAATGATGACGCCGCCGAAATCGATCCCTGTCAGGTTGACCGATTCCTTGATAAACCGGATATCGTCCATGACCCGGTCGCCGTCGCCGCTGAGCACCAGGACCAGCCGCGCACCAAGCGTCCGCGCCACGGAAATAGCGTCAAGGTGCACCGATGCTCCCCATGCCAGGTCGCGGCCGGCTTCAATGAAGAGCACGTCGCGTCCCGCGCCGGCCCCGTCCGCCATGGCCTTCAGCATCTCGCCGATGCTTTTTTCGTCGTACTTGTACCGTAGCTTCGAATGGGTAAAGCCCAGGGATATGCTGTCGGGCTCGGCGTCTATGTTAAGCAGCTTCAGCAGAACCATCGCGTCGTGGTCCACGTTCTTTTTTCTGCGGTACACGAGGCGGTCGCCCAGCGGCTTGACGTACGCATATTTTTTCTTTAGCGCCGACGTGATGCCCGCGATAATGCTGGTCTTGCCGGCACCCTCGCGCGTCGATGCGATCAGTATCTTTTTCATTTCAGTCCTCCTCAGCCAGATATTAAAATGCGGCAGTCAACCGCCTTGTGTCCCCGCGCCTGCTCGTACACGACGACGGGGTTTATCTCAATGTCGGTGATCCGGGGGCACTTCCTGATGATTGTGCCTACCTTGATCATCGCCTCGATCAATCCTTCGATGTCCTTCCGCGGCTCGCCCCGCACCCCCAGGAGGAGCGGGAACGACCTGAGCTCCTTGAGCATTTTCATGGCCTCGGCCCGGTTGAAGGGAAATCCCCTGAAAGCGACGTCCTTCATGACCTCGACGTATATGCCGCCGAACCCGCACATCACGATGGGTCCAAACGACGCGTCACGCCGTGCCCCGACGATGATCTCGGTGCCCTTTGCCACCATCTCGCACACCTCGATACCCTCGATGTCGGCATCCGGCTTGTAGGCCCTGCACTTGGTCATGATCGCCTCATAGGCGTCCATCACCTCCTCCCTGTCGTCGATATCGAGCGCAACCCCGCCCGCATCGCTTTTGTGAAGGATGTCCTTGGACACGACCTTGAGCACCAGCGGATACCCGATCTCCTCGGCGAATTTCACCGCCTCCTCGATCGAGCGTGCAACCTTTGTCTGCGGTATGCTGACCCCGGCGGCGCGCATTACCGCCGAACCCTCGTTGGCCAGCAGAAAGTTCCGCTTCTCCGACAGGGCGCCGTCGATGATCCGGTCGATCGCCGATACATCGATCGGAACCTCGTCGGTCACGTCGCAGCGATCGCACTGCGACCGCTGGAAGCGGAAGAGCATCCCCAGCGAAGAGACGGCCTCGTACACGTCGCCGTATACCGGCACGTTCTCGTGACGGAGCTTGATGATGGCGTCCTCGACCGCCATGCCGCCGACGATGGCATAGGTCACCGGCTTCCCGGCGTCTAGATGCTTCTTGTAGGTCGCACGGATCATCGGCACCAGGCTCGCCGACTCGAAGGTCGCCGTCTCGCAGTAGAGCGCGATGGTCGAGTCGATCTCCTCATTCGCTGTCGGCACGGAGAGGGCCAGGTCGTAATCTTCCGCCGTGGCGCCCCCGGTCAGGTCGACCGGGTTCTTCGTTGAGCCGAACGATGGCACGACCTTGTCGAACGCGCGCTTGAGCTCAGCCTGGTCGTCGTACAGCTCGATACCGTACCGCTCGCACGCGTCCGTTGCCATGACCCCGACGCCGCCGCCGTTGGTAATGATAACGCTCTTCGTCCCCTTCGGCTTCGGGGAAAACGCGAGGAACTTGCACCAGTTGAAGGCGTCCTCTATGCTGTCGGCACGTATCACGCCGCATTGCTTCATAATGGCGTCGAATATGTCGTCAGAGCCCGCCAGGGAGCCGGTATGCGACGCGGCCGCCATGGCGCCCCGCTTGGAGCGCCCCGACTTGATGACCACCACGGGCTTGTGGCGGGTGGTGCGCATCAGCGCCTCGATGAGGCGGTCGCCGTTCTTGACTCCCTCGATGTACATCAGTATGACCCTGGTACCGTCATGCCTGATGAGGTACTCCAGCAGGTCGGCCTCGTCTATGTCGCACTTGTTGCCGATCGAGACTATTGCCGACAGGCCGATGTTCTCCACGGCGGTCTTGCCGATAAGGGCGATACCGAGCGCGCCGCTCTGGGTGAGTATCGCCACATGACCCGGCTGGATCCCCGTGGCCGAAAACGTTGAATTGAGGGAAGCCTCGGAGGAATAGAGGCCGAAGATGTTCGGTCCCAGTACCCGCATACCTGTCTCGCGGGCGGCTGCTACGATCTTCCGCTCCTCCTCGGTATTTCCCGTCTCTGAGAACCCGGAGGTTATGATTTGCACGAATTTCACGCCCTTGCGGGCGCACCGGACAACCGAGTCCACCACGAACTTGGCCGGGATGACGATTGACGCAACGTCCACGTCGCCTTCGATTTCCTCAATATCCCTGTACACCCTGCTCCCGAAGAGCTCTCCGCCCTGAGGGTTGACTGGATAGATCGTCCCCCTGTACCCGCCGGTGACGATGTTATTGAGGATTTTGTACCCGATCTTGTCCGTATCGTGCGAAGCGCCGATAACGGCGAAGCTCCGGGGCTCAAACAGGACCTGGATCTCGCTACTGTTTTTTTCCATTGCCTGCCCCAAATGTTATAGTATATTCGTATACGCCATCCTCTATCTTTTTCTCCACATGATACCCCATTTTATCAAAAAGCGCCTGCATCGGTCTGTTCTCTCCCAGCACGTCGGCCGTGAAGCCCTGCAGGCCTTCGTTCTTGGCCAGCAGCGTGATGTAGTCAAGCAGCTCGGTGCCGATCCCCTTTCCCTGATAATCGTCCTGAACGGCGAAGGCGACATCAGCATAATTTTTATCATCCCACTTCACATACTGCCCTATCCCGACGATAACCTCCATATCGTTCTTTACGACGCAGGCCAGGATCACGATCTCATGCGAATAATCGATGATCACGAACTTCTGCCGCAGCTTGTGAGGAATGTCCTTCCTGATGGTCATGAAACGCCGCTGGAGGCTCTGGTCAGAGAGGGAATAGAAAAAGTCCTTGATCAGATCCTCGTCGCTTATCCGCACGGGCCTGAAGAACAGCTTCAGCCCGGACCTGGTGCGCCGATACGTCTCCAGGTGCTCGGGATACTCTCCCTTTTCCCCGGATATGAATGCCTGGTCCCGGTAAATCAGGTTGAGCTTTTTAGCCTCTTCTATGAGCCACGGCCGGAACTTCGGGTGGGCTATCCCGATCAGGTCCATAGCCCGCTCCCTGATGTTCTTGCCGTGGATGTAACAGGAGCCGTACTCTGTCACGATGTAGTGTATGTCGCCGCGGTTCAGCGTCACGCCCGTCCCCGTTTCAAGTAGCGGGACGATCCGCGACGCCTCGCCGAACCGCGCCGTTGACTGCACCACCAGTATGCTTTTCCCCCCGCGTGCGAGCACCGCGCCCCGCATGAAATCGGCGCTCCCGCCGATGCCGCTGTAGAACTGGCTTCCGATCGATTCAGCCGTTGCCTGGCCGGTCAGGTCCACCTGGAGCGCGCTGTTGACCGCCACCATGTTGTCGATCCCGGCGATGACCATGGGATTGTTGGTGTAGTCGATGGGCCTGAAATCGATGATCGGATTGTCATTGATGAACTCGTACGTGGGCCGGGTGCCCATGCAGAAGGAGGCCACGGTTTTTCCCCGGTTGACGTTTTTCCGCGTGTTATCGATGATGCCGTTTTTAATGAATTCGACCATCGAGTCGGTCAGGAGCTCGGTGTGGACCCCCAGGTGCCGTTTCTCCTTCATGTTATGGAGAATGGCGTTGGGCAGGCTCCCGTACCCGAGCTGGATCGTGTCGCCGTCGCTGATGATGCGGGATACGTATTTCCCGATACTCTGGGCGACGTCTCCCGGTACCTCGGGGGAATATTCGAGGAGTGGCTCGTCATGGTGTACGATAAAATCGATGTCGCGCACGTTGACGAACGTGTCGCCGTGGACGCGCGGCATGTTGGCATTCACCTGCACGATAATGATGGACGCCTTATCGATGGCGGCCCGGGATATGTCCACGCTGATCCCCAGGCTCACGAAGCCGTTTTCATCCGGGAGCGAGGTCTGGATGAGCGCCACGTCGATGGGGATGCGCCCGCCGTAAATCAGGCCCGGCACGCTGGAGAGAAACATGGGCGTGTAATCGGCAAGGCCGGTGTTTACCGACTGGCGCGTGTTATCACCCACGAAAAACGAATTGTGCCTGAAGTTGTAATTGAACTGCTCGTTTGCGTAGGGTGCGACGCCGAGTGTCCAGACGTGCATCACCTCGGTATCGGCAAAGGCTCTCGGGTTGGAATTCACGTACTCTGTGAGCGCTTTTACCAGGTACTGCGGCTCGCCGCAGCCGGTGCTGATAAAGATCCTGTCACCACGCTGAATGCGGCCGAATATATCCTCTTCTGCCGCGAACTTCTTCGGGTACTTCTTCTTCCATTTCTCAACGGGACCCGGCACAGGATTTGTCATGGCGACTCCTCCCTCTTAATTTAATTCCTCGATCCCGCTAACGCCCCGGGAAGGGGACCGCGTCGGTCCGCTTGCCGGGTTGATCGAGGTCTATTTACCCATCTTCTGCCTGATAACCCGTAAAAGGTCTTCGGTATCAAACGGCTTCTGGAACGAGCCGCTGCACCCGATCTCATTCAGATCGATATTGGCGGCGGTAAGCCGACCGATATCGCTCAATAAATAAATCGGCACGTCCTTGTCCTTCTGCCGGATTTCCCGGACAAAGCGTATACCCGTATCTATCTTTTCCATCATGATATCGCAGATTATCAGGCCGGGCGCGGTCTCGTTGAACATCTGGATCCCCGCCGCACCGTTCATTGCGGACACCACTTTGTAACCGGCCGATTCCAGCGTCAATTTCAACGAAGACAATATGTCAGGGTCATCGTCGATAATCAGAATCAGGTTCTTTCTCTGCATGAAACTCCTCCTCGATACTGCCCGCCGATTCGCCGAACCACCGGCGCTACTTGGGAAGACTGAAAGAGAACGTGACGTACTTCCCGACCTCGGATTCCGCCCAGATTTTTCCCTTGTGCTTCTCCACTATCTTCTTGCAGATGTACAGGCCCAGTCCCGAGCCTTTTACTCCCTCGGTCCCTTTTTGCTTTAACCGGCTGAACTTCCTGAACAGCCGCTCCTCGATGTCTTCCTTCGAAATTCCCACGCCCTCGTTGCTGATGGAGACGATATAGCTCTTCTCGTCCTCGGTCAGACGTACCGTCACCGGTGTTTCCTGCTTCCCGTACTTGATTGCGTTATTTATCAGGTTGGTCACGACGATGTTCAATAAATTAGGGTCCCCGTTGATTTTCGGCCTGGCAGCAAAATCCGTAACGATGGGCATCTTCTTGAGATTATCCTTGTTCTCGGGCACGTCGATGACCGGCTGAATAACGTCGGCAACCAGGTCTATCTTCGCCGCAAACGACTCCAGGTTGTCCAGGTCCATTTTGGACAGGTCAAGATAATTCCGTATAATATCTTCCAGGTACTGGCAGTTCCTCAGTATCTTCTCCACCGTCTTCTGCTGTTCCGGGTCAAGGTTCCCCAGGTAGCCGCGGTACAGTGTCTCCGCCGTGGTATGCACGGCAGATACAGGGCTCTTCATCTCATGTGACACGATCGCCATCAGGTCAAGCATGCCGGTCCCGGCCTGCTTATCGCGCGCCTTGACGGCATTCTCCACCACGATCTTGAGTTCCTCGTTCGTGAACGGCTTCGGGATATAGTCGAACGCCCCCATCTTCAGGGCATCCCGGGCATTTTCCACAGTCGCAAACCCGGTAAAAATAATCACCAAAATTTCCGGGTGGTTTTTTTTGAGCTCGGCCAGCACGTCCATGCCGCTCAAGCCGGGCATCTTCAGGTCGGTTATGACAATATCGAATTCCTTCTCGGCAATCCGTTTCAATCCCTCTTCGCCCGATTGAACGGTATCGATATCGTAGCTTTCGTTTTTCAATATCCGGACACAGCTCTTCAGGACGATATCCTCGTCGTCAATTATCAGAATGTTGGTCACGTTATCCATCTATCTTCCTTTAAACTGCATTGCTTTTTTCTTCTGCCAGTACCGGGTTCTCGGCATCGACCGGAAATTCAACGGTAAAGGACGTCCCTTCTCCGACCGTGCTATCGACCCTTATGCTGCCACCGTGGCGCTCAATGATGCCGTAAGTCACCGACAGGCCCAGGCCGGTACCCTTCCCGGTCTCCTTGGTTGTGTAAAAGGGATCGAAGATCCTGCTCAGATTCTTCTGCTCTATGCCGATGCCCGTGTCGGATACCGTAATAACAATACGTTTCCGTACCGCATCGTAGTCGGTTTTTATCGTAAGGCTCCCCCCCTCATGCATTGCATCTGCGGCATTAACGGCCAGGTTGTTAAAAACTGACTTTACCTGGTTAACATCAATACTAATCTCCGGGAGATTTTCTGCCAAATCTTTTTTAATCTTGATATTCTGAAAATTAACGTGGCGCTCCAGTAGAGACATGACATCTGTGATAACTTTATTCAGGTTTGCAGGCTGCTTTTCTATCTTTGTTTCACGGGCAAAATCCAGAATGCCCTTGACGATTTCCCTGCACCTGAGCGTTTCGTCGATGATGATTTTCAGGTCCTCTTTGTGGGCGGGATTGGTGACCTCGTCGTACAGGGTTGTGCTGTAGGAAAGAACTCCTGTCAGCGGGTTATTGATCTCGTGGGCTATGCCCGAGGCCAGCCGCCCCAGGGATGCGAGTTTCTCCGACTGCACGATCTGCATCTGCGTATGCTCCCTGAGCTTCCTTTCATGGTCCGAAAGGGCGTCGATCATGGTATTGAACGTTCTACAGAGGTATCCCATCTCATCCGTGGAATCTACATTGATTTTACAATAATTCCCTTTTGCGAGATCCTTGGAAGCGCTGACCAGCGACCGTAGCGGCGTTATTATGCTCCTTACAAGATACATGGAAAGGATGATACCGATAAATGCCGTAATAATGACAACCAGGATAGAAAAGATGGCGGCATTTCTTTTCATGATGTTGTATTTTTCCTCGAGGATACCGACGTAGAGTATCCCGACCACTACTCCGTCAATGTTCCGTATCGGGCTGTATTCGGAGATATACCAGTTATTTACGACGAATGCCTTGTCGAGCCAGATCTGCCCCTGCTCGAACACTTTTTCATACACCTCTTCGGAAATCTGCGTTCCGACCGCCCGGCTGCCGTCGCTGTTTTTCACGTTGGTGGATATCCGAATATCATCCATGAATATCGTCACCGTGCCGAGCTCGTATCCGCCAACCTTCTCGTCGCGGAACAGGAGTGTCTTTATCCTGTCCACCAGCTCGAAGCTGTTGTTGAGAAGCTTCACGCCGTAAATCACGCCGATCAGCTGTCCGCCGCTGAAGACCGGGGCCGCGGCCTTGAGGCACATTCCGTTTTCAACGACTTCTTTTTTCACGGGGAGGGCGTGCGGCGTCTGCACCACCCGTATGGCCGCCTGGTCGGCGAGTGCCTTGCTTTCCTTCAGGAGGTCTTCTCTCGTGCACAGGTCTGTGCCGTACACGGGTTTTTTTGTCTCAATCACGCTTCTGACCAGGCGGTCACCGCTCATGTCGTCGCCGGACAACTCGAAATTGTTCGCCCTGACAATGATCCGGCCGCTCGCATCGGTGATATTCATGATGTCGATGCCGAGCTCGCTCTTTACCTCTTTAAGCTTTTCGCTGAGAAGGGGACGATTATTCTGTAAAATGGCCGTCTGGAGATAACCGAGTGAGGAGAGGTGCCTGATGAGCAGGTCGATACGCATGACGCGCTCGTTATACATGTAGTTCGCGGTATTGAGATGGCTCCGGACTTCTTCGTACGCCTGGCCGACGACATTCTTGGTGAGGACATTTCTGCTGATGATTGCGGAGCTTACCCCGCTTATGATTACAACTGACATCAGGCTGGCTACAAGTTTTGTGCTTAATTTTGCCTTGAATCTAGCCTTCATCAGTTGTAATCCTCTACGAGGGATTAAGTTAATTTAGCCACCCTCTCCAGCAGAGTATCGAAATTTACCGGCTTGGTAAGAAACCCGTTGATGGCCGGCAGGAAATTCGATTTGTCATCAAGTGAAAAGCGGGAGTTGGTCACCTGGTTTATTGCCGTTAACATTATTATCGGCACGTTCTTTACTTCCTTGTATTTCGAGGTGGGCCGTTCGCTTCGTATCTGGTTCGCAACCTCGAAACCCGCCGTGTCTTTTTCCATCATGATGTCGAGAATGATGGCGTCCGGCTTGACGGCCAGCACCTTCTTCAGGGCTTCCGCGCCCGAATAGGCCTCGGTCACTTCGTATCCCTTGGCAGAGAGCACCTTCGCTATATCCGAACAGGTATCTATGTCATCATCGACCAGTAATATTTTTTTAGCCATTGATCCGCTCCAGAGTTTATTGTTGTTTGGCTGCCGCCGCCGCCCCGTTTGGCCGGGACACCCGACGGTCCCCGCCTCCGCACTAGTTGTTCATCACCTGATATATGACGTTCCGGTCTTCCCAGGCCTTGTTCTTCAAATACATATCCACCGGGAATTCGACCTGCTTCAGCTCGACCGGCGCGGACTTCTTGTCCACGAGCCCCAGCGCGAGTGCGACTCCGTATATGATCGCCTCGGGTTTCGGAGGGCAGCCGGGGATGATATAGTTCACCGGCACCGCCTTGTCGGCGCCCCCGGTCACATGGTAACTGTCATACCAGGAGCCGCCGCCAGACGCGCATGAGCCGATGCCGAAAACCAGCTTGGGCTCGGGTATCGCGTCATATGCTTTCTTCACGAGCGGAAGAGTCGGACGGGTCACCGCCCCGGATACGAGCATGACATCGGCGTGCCGCGGCGAGGCGACAAGCTTCATGCCGAAACGCTCGATATCGTAATACGGGGTCAGCACATTCAGGATTTCAATATCACAGCCGTTGCAGGCTCCCGAGTTGCAATGATACACCCAAAGAGATTTGGGGAACGCTTTTTTACACAATTTGGCCAGCATGTCTATTCTCCTTACTTTTGGGGTCTCTTGTGTCGATCCGACTCTTCAATCATCTTTTCGTCGAAGTGTTCGGTCGCCTTCTGAATGACGGCGCGCGTTTCCAGGTTGTCATACCTGAATCCGCGGAGCCCCATTTTATCGATCATGTTTGTCGTCTCCATGTTATAACATCTGCCGCAGCGCTGGCATGTCAGCATGAAAAGCTCCATGTTGACGGTGATGTCGTTCCGGTCGTTCGTCGCCAGCTCGAAGTTTTCGGACATGGTGATTGCATTCTCCGGACAGACATCGGCGCAACGGCCGCAGTACATGCAGTGGGCTCCGTCATAGAGCATCACGCGCAGGTCCTGACAGACGTCGCGGATGTAGATCGTCCTCGCCGGGCAATGGGCGGCACAGCCGCCGCAGCCGATGCATTTATGATGATCCCATGACGGCTGTCCCCTGAAATCCTTCGCTACCGGGTGCGGCTCGAACGGATACTTCAGGGTTACGACGCCAGGCTTTAATACCATTAGAACTTGTTTTAATTTACTCGTAAGCCACACAGTAGTTCTCCTAAATTAAGATTATATCCCGTATACAGACAGTCCCACTGCCACCAGGGAAGCGACTACTAATAACGCATAAAACTTCTGCGCCTGGTCGATGCGGAGCCGCGGGTGGGTCGATCCGATCACCGCAATCAGGACATAGACCAGGAAAACAAACGCCAGCTGGATCAGGACATCAACGCCGTAGAAACCGGTGGTGATGGGGGGGATGAATACGATCACGAAAAGCGTGGCGTAGAACATCTGCTTCAGTAGCATGTAATATTTGAACAGCGCGAGATTGGGACCGCTGAACTCGATAAAAGGGCCCTCCAGGATCTCGACCTCGGCCTCGGCTATATCAAAAGGCTGGCGTCCGACGAAGGCCATCAGGGCCAGCAGGTAGACAACCAGCATGATTATGACCGATGCGCCGTAACCGCCGCCTATCACGTTCGAGATCGACGGAACGATCCCAAGGCTCTTTATCTTGACCGCGCCCAGGATCAGGGTCATTGCCAGGACCGGCTCGACCATGATCATGGTTATCATCTCGCGGCTGGACCCGATCAGCGCGTAGGAGTTCCTGCTGGAGAGCGCCCCCAGCAGAACGGCAACGCCGCCCAGCGTGAGCAGGTAGATGATCGTTATCACGTCAGCGTACCGGGTCAGGTAGTTCGCCTTGTAGCCCAGCGGAACGAACACGATCACGCTGAGGATCGATGCGAACGCGACCAACGGGGCCAGCTTGAATGCGAAGTTCCCCGGGCCCAGGTTCTGTTTACCCAGCAGCTTCAATATGTCCAGATAGGGCTGGATGAGGGGCGGACCCTGCCGGGACTGCACCACACGTGCCGTTATTCTCCTGACAACGCCCTCGAAGAAGGGAGCCAGAGCAAGAAAGACCAGTATATTTACCGCAATGTACAGAATGTCCATGTTCTTACCTTCCCGCCGTTTTTTTAGCTCGAGATATCTTTTCAAGATCGCCGGCCGAGAGATGGCTCACGGCGCCGGACCTGACATCAACCTTGACGACCCTGTCCGTGCAGGAGAAGCAGGGGTCGATACTCCCGATGATGATCGGCAGATCGGCGAACTGATCGTTCAGCAACATCGCGGGTATGCCCTGCAGGTTGGGGTACGTGGGGGCGCGGACGCGCCACCGCTCCGGCCTGTTCTCCTCGCCGGTGATGAGATAGTGAACCACCTCGCCCCGCGGCGCTTCGACGGCTGTTATCGCATGTTTGAAGGGCGTCACGTCCTGTGGAAATTCGGTCATGATCGGGCCGGCAGGCATCTTCTCGATCGCCTGGCGGATGATCTTGATCGCCTCGAAGGTCTCGAGGATCCGGACGACCACGGTGCCCCATACGTCGTTGGAGTCGACCACCGGCACGTCGAACTGCATCTCGTCGTATGCCGCATATGGATGGTCGCGGCGGACGTCGATGTCGACGTTCCGCGCCCGGGCCACCGGACCGACCAGGCTCCAGAGCTTGGTCTCCTCGGTCGTGATGTGTCCCACGCCCTTTGTACGACGATGTATCGAGCCGTCGCCGACGATGGCCTTATGTATGGTAACCAGTTCTTTCTCGATCGTCTTGAGTATTCCCAGAAGCTCATCAGCCAGCTCCGGGGATATGTCGCGGTGAACGCCGCCGGGAATGATCATGCCGTAGGTTTTCCGGTTGCCGGTCAGCTTCTCGCCGAACCACATGATGCTCTCACGCACCCGCCATGCCTGCATGAACACGGTGTCAAAGCCGATAAGGTGACCGGCGATACCGAGCCAGAGGAGGTGGGAGTGGACCCGCTCGATCTCCAGCATGATGGTGCGGATATACTCGGCGCGGCGCGAAATCTTGTGGCCCGCAGCCATCTCCAGCGCCTGCGAATAGGATGCCGCGTGCACGGAGCCGCAGATCCCGCAGATCCGCTCTGCGATGTAGGGGACCTCGCCGTAGGTGAGCTGGGTCTGGCAGAGCTTCTCAAGACCGCGGTGCACCATGAAGCCGCGATAGTCGCAGCCCTTGATGGTCTCGCCGTCGACGAAGACCGCGAAGTGAGCCGGCTCGTGGAGCGTCGGGTGGAACGGTCCCACCGGTATGGTGGTGCATCCCTCGGGCGCCTCGTCGAGCTGGTAGGCGACATTTTCCGCCGCCGGAGGCATCAGGTTGTACGGCACGTCCTTTCGGAGCGGATACACGCCTTCGGGCCAGTCGTCGGCCAGGATCAGCTTCTTCGGCTTCGGGTGGTCCGTGAACTTCATGCCCAGCAGGTCCATGTATTCGCGCTCGGACCATCCCGCGTTGGGTATGTCCGGCGTAATGGAATCGAATACCGGGCTGTCCACCGGCGCCGCCGTGCGGATGCTGACGAAGATGTTGTCCCGGTCCAGGCTGAAGTTGTGGATCAGGCCGAGGGACTTTTCGCGGGCTATATTGTCATAGCCGACGCTGACAAGGTAGCGGCCGCCCATCTTGATGATCTCGTTCGAGATATCGCGGACCTTGCTCTTGTCGATGTCAACGAACAGCCGGGTGCCGTATGTTTCTTCGGTGTTTTTAATGGCACTCTGATATTTATTCTTTAATTGGCTTTTTACTTCTTCGATAGTAAGCATGTTTTACCTCTTGTCTCTTCCCTTATTTTTTGACGTTTCCGCCGGTCCACCAGAGCGCTTTCTTGAAAGCGGAGTACATGTTGTGCGCCGTGTACCTGTTCTTGTTATTTAGATCCTGATAGCCGCACAGCCAGGTAGGCGCCACTTTCTCTTCGGAGCCTCCCGATTTCCGCAGCAGCCAGGCGAATATCATCGCCGCAAGCATGATTATCAAAACTACGACCGGGACCGCGACCGAAGATACGACGTCGCCCATGCCGGGAACGGAGACGGATACACCCATGACCGAGTTGACGAAGTGATCGTCGAGCGTGATGCCCGCTATGTACGAGCTGATGATCGAGCCTTCCGAGCCCTTGAATATGTTAATGAATACCTGGTAATACAGGAAGGGAAGGAGCCCCTGCACCAGACAGAGTATCGCGAGTATGATCTTCGGGAGCAGCATGGTCGCGGGAACTTCCTTGACCTGCTTGTTAACAGTCCACTCGACCCCCGAGGAGGCGAAGGCCATGCCGAAGAACTTTACGTAGGAGGCCAGTGTCACTGCGCTGGTAAACAGGGCCACGATGCCGAAGATTACCAGGAACATGATCTGGTTCCCTGCCAGGATGTCGGCCGAGATGATCGTCCACTTGCTTGCAAAGCCGCTGAAGGCGGGCATACCCGCAATTGAGAGCGACGCGATACCGGCGACGGCCGCGGTGACCGGCATGATCTTCATGAGGCCGCCCAGCTTGTTCAGGTCCTTGGTGCCGGTCGCGTAGAGCACGCTCCCGGTGGAAAGGAAGAGCAGTCCCTTGAACACGGTATGGTTCAGGGTATGGTAGAGCGCGCCGACGATGGCCACGACCGAGAGTAGCTTCACGACCTCGCTTCCGCTGTTGAACATGACCAGGGCGGAGCCGATCCCCAGGATGATGTAGCCCATCTGGCCGATCGAGTGATATGCGTGAAGCCGCTTGGCGTCGTGCTGCTTCAGCGCCTGCGTTGTACCGATGAAAAGGGTCACAACGCCGAAGGACGCGATCACGATGCCCCAGAGCATGCCGTTATATCCCTCGGCCGGGACCATCCAGAAGAAGGTCCTGATGATGCCGTAGACGCCGGTCTTGATCATGACGCCCGACAGGAGCGCGCTGATGGGAGACGGCGCGATGGAGTGCGCATCGGGCAGCCAGAGCTGGCCGAAGGGGAACATACCGGCCTTGAAGCCGAAGCCGAGCAGTATCAGCCCGTATACGGCCAGGAGGGCCACGCCCTTGGTGCCGCCGAGCTTTTCTGCTATCGTATGCATCGGGTCGCCGAAGGCAATGCCGTCAATAAAGAAGGTGCCGGCCAGGATCAGCAACCAGGCGATTTCCATCAGTATCAGGTACTTGTTCGCGTTCCAGACGTTCCCTTTCTCGCGGTATTCAAACCGGATCAGGAAGTAGGATGCGATCGTCATGATCTGCCATGCCGCGGTGAACCCGGTCGAGAGATCGTCAACGGTGACGATACCGATCATCCCCAGGATGAACAACGGGAAGCAGAGGTAGTAGCTCCAGAGCTTGTACTCGGGATAGTGCTCCATGTACTGGATCGAGTAGAACGCGCTCATGATCGACATGAAGGCTATGATCCCGATGAAGAATCCCGCGAAGCTGTCTAGCAGGATGTAGAAGCTCACCGGTCCGAAGGGGACAAGGGCCGTCTTCAGGCCGCCGTCCTGGAAGATGGTTATAAAACTTATATTCAAGAGCAATGCCGCGGCGGCGGACACGAGGATGAAGTTCACCCAGCCCGCCAGCTTCCTCTTGCCCGACAGTATCGGCGAAATGACGGCGGAGGCCAGCATAATCGCCATAGCTATTTTCAGGCTGTCGTAGAGATCAATGTTCATAAACGAGCTCCTTTTGATCACAGTTAATGTAAGATAATAATATATCGCGTAATGAATCAGCGCTTTGTTTCACTTTGTCCGACAGGCCCTCGCCGAAATCGATGTCGCGCACTTCGACGCCCAGGAGCCATGTCTTCTTATCGTGTTCCGCAAGCACCTTCCCCGAGAGGAAGAGCGCCAGCTTGTGCGTCGAGTAGTTTCCGTTCATCTCGTTGAATTCATCCAGGCCCGCAAAAATCACCGAGCCTTCCTCCCCGCCCGCCTGAACAGCATCGACGATGACCACGTTATCGGCGTCACCCTGGGCGATGCTGAACACGTAGTTCTCGATGACGTCCTCGACGTTCATCGCGGTGACCGGGCCCGCCCCGAGGCGTTCCCTGATCGCGTCCACGATATAAAGGCCCACGGCGTCGTCACGCTTGAAGTAATTCCCCATGCCGACGAAGCAGGTCTTTTCGCGGGCGAGCCGCTCTATGGCGGTAATGAATTCCATTATATCTGCTCACCCAGCGTCTTGATCTGGCGGAACGTGTACACCGGTCCGTCGGTGCAGACGAGAGTCCGGCCGATGGCGCAGTGCTGGCATTTCCCGATACCGCACTTCATGTGCCGCTCGAGCGTGGAGATAATGTTTTCCTCTCCGATGCCGAGTTCGGTAAGCTCCTTGATGACGGCATTGAACATCATCGGAGGTCCGCATACGAAAGCGACCGTGTCCTTGACCGGTATGTTTTTCTTCTTCAACATCGTATGCACGAACCCGACCTCGCCGTCCCATCCGGGAACGGGGTTGTCAATGGTAATATGCGTCTCGAACCCGGGAGCGGTCTTCCATTCCTTCAGGTTGTACTCGTACATAAGCTCCTTGGGAGTGCGCGCGCCGAGGAACAGGAGTATGCGGCCGAATTTATCCTTGTTCTGCATCACGTGCATGATCGAGGAGCGCAGGGGTATCAGTCCGATACCGCCGGCCACATATATGATGTTCTTTCCCTTGATCTCCTCGAACGGGAACCCGTTGCCGAACGGCCCGCGGATCCCGACCTTGTCCCCGACCTTCAGCTCGTGCAGGGCGTTGGTCACCTTGCCGACCCGCCGCACCGTGAGGTGGAACCGGTCCTTCTGCGGGCTGGGGGGAAGCGATACTGCGAATTCACCAGCTCCGAACACGGTGCACATGACGAACTGGCCCGATTTGATTGCGGGAGGCTCGCCGTTCGGACGGGCATCGAACTTAAGATAAAAAGTCTTTACCTCGACGATCTCGTCTTTAATTTCCTCGATCGTTGCGATTTCCGGTATTGTTAAGTTATTAATTTCGCTCATGTCACCCACCTATTTTTGGATCTCTCTTCTTATATACGTGACGACATTGGGCAGACCGATGTCGCCGGGGCACACCCACTGGCAGCGCCCGCAGCCGACACAGCCCGGCCGCAGATATTTCTTGGATTGCGAATATGAAAGCTTGCAGAAAAACCGCTTGCTCCGCCGGTCCTCAACCGGTTTCCGCGGATTGTGGCCGCCGGCCATCCTGGTGTATCCCTCGTAGGAGCAGGAATCCCAGGTCCGGATCCGGTCCGCCGCCGTGGCAGAGGTGCAGGAATCAACGATATTGAAGCAGGAGCAGCTGGGGCATACAAAGGAGCAGGCGCCGCATTCGATGCACTGGTTCCCGATGTATTCCCATGTTTTCTCCTCGATGAGTCCCGTAGTGACCCTGTTCACGACCCGGGAGACCCACGCCTTGTTGTCCTTGGCGATCGAGTCAAACTTCAAGATTGATTCATCGACAATCTCTTCTTTCTTCTTTTTGTAGGAGTCATCGGCCTTGGCCAGGCCCAGTTTCTCGGCAAGGGCCTTGCCCTTGTCGCTGCCGGCTTCGACCAGGTACTGGTCGCCGAGGTCAGTAAGGTTCAGGTCGTACCCTTCGCGGGCGCTGGGACCGCTGTCCGTGCACACGCAGAAGCACTGCTTGAAGGGAACGTTGCAGGTGTTGGTGACGATGAACATCTTCTTCCGGTGGTTCTTGTAAACCTCGTCGACGAACTCCTGGCCCAGGTAAAAGCGGTCCAGGCAGATGACGCCGGTCAGGTCGCAGGAACGAAGCCCGAACAGCGCCTTCGGCTTGTCGTCGAAGTCCGGATTGATGTCCACCTTCTTCGACTGGGGGTCATAGTTGTACGCCATGATCCGCTCGTAGTGCGGGAATACCGTGTGCTTCGGCGGGACTGCGGGTATGGGCGCCGCGAGATCGATCTCGGCGATATCGTCCGCCTTGACGAACATCGTCTGCTTCGTTTCCTTGTCCACTACCGGGCCGTAGACCTGGTATTCCTTCTGCAGTTCCTTTGCGATATCCGATACTTGGCTTTTCTTTATCAAATACATGGTTATACCTTCGCAATTCTGACTGGGATTGTTGCGTCTTCGCCTCTCTTCAGAACATCCTTGTGTTCCATGAAGAACTTGGTGACCATTTCATCGACGAAGTAGGCCACATAGGCCGTGTTCGGCTTCACCTTGTCGGTGACCTGCACCATCGCTTCCATCGAACCGTAGGGGGACACGATCTTGACCGGGAAGCGGTCGCGCACGTTCAACTCCTTGGCGTTCTGCGGGGAGATGGCGACGTAACCCTGCGGATACAGCAGCAGCGTCGCGTTGTATTCCCGCAGGGGGAGATTGGTCTTTTTCATCAGGTTATTCTGGTGCCAGTAGTGCTGGGCCTCGCCGACGAGCAGCAGGATCGGGTATTCCTCGCTCGCCTGGGGAACCGCGAAGTTACCGGCCACGGCCGCGAAGGAGAGCTTTTTCGGGAGCTTGTCCGCGTCGAGGCGCGCCCCGCCCCACTTCACGCCCCCGAGAGCCTGGAGCTTGTCGTAGGTAATGCCCGCGTAATTCGGCGTGAGCTTCGCGATCTCCGCCATCACGTCGGCGGGAGCGGCGTAGTTCCACTTCGCGCCGGCCTTCGCCGCGATCGTGGCGTAGAGCTTCCATCCGGGAAGTATGCCCTTCTCGGGCTCGACCTTCTTCTTCGAGAGCTGCACGCGGCGCTCGGTATTGGTGTAGGTGCCGTCGGTCGCTATGTACTCGGCGATCGGCAGGACCACGTGCGCGTAGTTCATGCAGTCGTGCTTGTATGCGCCCATGAAAGCTACGAAGTCGAGCTTGCTTATCTCGATCGCGTTTCTGATTATCGTCTCGTCATGATCCACCACGACGAGGGCTTTCAGCTTGTTCGTGGCCAGGAGGTCGTATACCGTTTTGCCCGGGGTCGCGTTAAGTGACACTCCCCACTCCTTGCCGAACCTGTCCAGCGCCGCCTTGTCTGAAACGGCCTGAAAGCCGGGAAGAAGATCGGGGGCTATGCCCATGTCGTAGCTTCCCTGAAGGTTGTTGATCCCGGTAATCGGGTTCACGCCGCATCCTTCCCTGCCGATCTTGCCGGCCAGGAGGAACAGGTTTAATATGTAGCTGACGGTTTCCTTGGGAAAGCCGGAGATGCCGGAGGAGAAGAAGACCATCGCCGTCTTCGCGCCGGCGAGGTCGCGGGCAACGGCTTTCAGCTCGTCGGTCGTTACGCCGGTTTTTTCGGCCACATCCGCGTCCGAGAGGGAGGAGAGGGATGCGGCAAATGCATCGTAGCCCTCGGCGTTGCGCTTCACGAACTCGGCATCGTAAATTTTTTCATCTATTAATACTTTTGCCATGTAGGCCATGGCGATCCTGTACGCGCCCGGCCGGATCTGCAAAAACGTGCTGGAAAGCTTGGCTATCTGCGTGTTCCGGGTGTCGATGGTGACGACCTTCGCCCCGGCCCTGGCGGCCATGTGTATCTCGCTGCCGATGATGGGGTTCTGCTTCGTGATGTCGATGCCGGCGACCAGGATGACCTCGGCCTTGCGGATCTCTTCGAGCGATCCGAGCATGCCGGCCATACCGGTTGCGTTGTGCATGACATCGAGCGTGGTGCGGTGGCCCGGCTCGGAATCCAGGTTAATGTTGTTCGTGTTGAACACCGCGCGGGCCAGCTTCATTAAAAGATAATTTTCCTCGTTGGAGGAACGGGGCGATGCGAGGAATCCGATCTCGTCCGCGGCCCCTTTCTTGTATTTGGAAAGATTTTCGACAAGATACGCGATCGCCTCGTCATACGACGCTTCGGTCAGCTTGCCGTTTTTCCTGATGAGCGGGGTCGTGATCCTTTCGGGCGTGCTTAATAGCTCGTGCACATTCCACCCCCGAACGCAGAGTCGGCCCTTGCTGACCGGATGGTTCTGAAGCGGGAAGACGCCATGGACTTTATCTCCCCTCACATCCAGGAGATGCCCGCATCCCGTACCACAAAATGTGCAAATACCGGATTTATAATTCATACAAAAAGCTCCTCACTCTAAAATATAATTCTTCGCAGTCCACTCTGTTCGAACGAGCCGTATAATGAGGCCGCATGTCCAATGTATCATACCCGTTGAACGGCGGTCAATGCCTGATAATTGTTATTTTCCGGTAACAAAAACCGGTGATAAGAACAATGACAATCATCAAAGTTCACTTTCAAACATCCTAATCCTGAAGATCAATCAAGCATGCCACTCGGAAGATAGCAGACCATGAGAAAAAACAGGCAGATCACTTATTCTGCATAATAACCCACTGGATTGCATACTTGACAAGGTCAGACGAGTTTTTCAGTTTTAATTTTTCTTTTATGTTCTTTTTATGGCTTTCAACCGTATATATGCTCAAATTAAGCTTTTTGGCCATTTCCTTGGTACTGAAGCCATTTCCGACCAGCTGGAAAATCTCGAACTCCCTGTTGCTCAGGTTTTCGACCGATATCCCGATAGTGTCCGCGGAGCCGCGGACCAGCTTATCTATGATTTTCTTCGAGATGTTCTCGCTCAGGTAGAGCTCGTCGTTGAGGATCGTTCGAATGGCATTGATTATGTTTTTTGACGCAACTTCCTTCATTATATAGCCGCGTGCGCCGGCCCGTATGGCCCGCTCTGCGTACAGCGACTCGTCGTGCATGGTGAGGACCAGGGCCTTGATCTCCGGGAACCGCTCGTTGATCGATTTTACGAGCTCGATCCCGCTTACATTGCCCGTAAGCGTGATATCGACGATGACGATGACCGGTTTGTCCCGGTTGATCATGTCTATCGCCTCGTTGGCGCTTGAGGCCTCTCCGCAGACCCGCAGGTCGTCTTCCAGCTCTATGACCTGCTTGATCCCCTGGCGAAGGAGAGGGTGATCGTCAACGATCAGGATTTTTATTATTTCCTTTTCTTTATCGGGCATTGTCTGAATCGATATCATCTCAGGGCGGTATTCCGGTCTCCGGGCCGCCCCGGGGGATTAACAAGCTTCGTGATCATAATAATCCCCTGCCAGAAGGAAGTCAATACCGGGTTTTTGCTATTTTTTCGCCCCGTCACCGGCATCGGTGGCCTTGATCCGCCTGATCGCCTCGGAAAGCTCTTCCAGCCGGTAGGGTTTCGAAATGACCCCCCTGAACCCGTACTTCGCGTATTCCGCCATGACCCGGTCGGTCGAGTAGCCGCTGGAAACGATGGCCGAGACGCCGGGGTCTATGGCCAGGAGCTCCCGGATAACCTCCCTGCCGCCGATCCCGCCGGGGATCGTCAGGTCCAGTATGACCAGGTCGAACGGCTTCCCCATCTCGTGGCTGCGGCGGTACAGGTCGATGGCTCCCTCGCCGTTCTGGGTCACCACGACGCTCATGCCGAGATGCTCGAGCATCTTCCGGACCGTTATGCCCACACCCGGATCGTCATCCATCAGGAGGGCCGTGCCTCCGATCCGCGCCACGCTCGCGTCGGCGCGACGGTCCGCAGTGGCGCTCTGCCCGGACGAGGGAAGGTAGATGTGGAACGCCGAGCCGCGGCCGGGCGTGGACTCCGCCTCGATATGGCCGTCATGCTTCTTGATGATGGAGTAGGAGCTCGCGAGCCCGAGCCCGCTCCCGTCCTTCTTCGTGGTAAAATAGGGGTCAAAGATCCTCGGAAGGCTCTGCGGATCGATGCCTCCTCCCGCGTCGATCACCGATATCTTAACGTAGTTGCCGGGCTTGAGCGGAACGGTCGATCCGGCGGCAATGGTGATGTTCTCCGTCCTGATGACGATCTCGCCGCCGTCCGGCATTGACTGGTCCGCGTTGATGACAAGGTTCTGGATGACCTGGCTGAACTGGCCCACGTCCACGTTGACGGACCAGAGCCCCTCGGTGAAATCGAAGGAACATCGCACGTTCGAGCCCCGCAGCACGAAATCGGTCGAGTCCCGGATGATCTCCTGGACCGAGGCCACCTGCTTTACCGGCGCGCCGCCCTTCGCGAAGGTGAGGAGCTGGCGCGTCAGGCCCTGCGCCCGGAGGACGGCCTTCTCAGCGTCAACCATCAGCCGCTCCGGCTCCGGTTGTTCGGCGAGAATCATCTTGGCAAGGTTTATGCTGCCCAGGATGGCGGTAAGAATATTGTTGAAGTCATGGGCAATGCCGCCGGCGAGCACCCCCAGCGATTCCAGCTTCTTGATTTTCAGGATCTCGTTCTGGAGCTTGATGTCCCCGGTCACGTCCCGGAGAACGAAGACCGAGCCGACGGCATGCTGCTCCCTGTCCCGGATGGGAGCGCAGCTGCCGACGATATACATTTTCTCCC
>Ga0116149_1000263_pt1 | contig 69719 bp, 49 predicted proteins | sample AD_UKC057_MetaG_FD_89787 | JGI IMG/M metagenome (GOLD analysis project Ga0116149, IMG submission 89787) | Active sludge microbial communities of municipal wastewater-treating anaerobic digesters from USA - AD_UKC057_MetaG | ecosystem: Engineered > Bioreactor > Anaerobic > Digestate | place: USA...
AGCATCGACTCCCAACCAGGGCGTCGAACACATCAATCACCGAGACAATCCGCGCTTCCAGGGGGATTTTTTCGCCCTGAAGCCCCGATGGGTATCCCGCTCCATCCCACCGTTCATGATGACTCAACGCAATCCGCGCCGCCATGCGAACCAACGGGACATCCGAATCCCCCAGGATCTCCGCGCCGACAGTGGTATGCCGTTTCGAGATCTCGTATTCCTCCGGTGTCAGCGGCCCCGGCTTGAGCAGAACCGCTTCCGGCACGGCGATCTTGCCGATGTCATGCGCCAGAGCGGCGTACCCGATCATCGTAACCTGGTGTTCCATCCAGCCGATATGCCGGGTCATGATCCGGCTGCACAAGCTGATCCGACGCAGATGGACCGGAACATCGGGATCGCGACACTCGGCCACACCGGCAAGCCGAATCAGATATTCCGTCAGGTGATCTTCCACGTTGTGAGGTTCGATTCCCATGGTGAGGGTATTCTAAGTCGTCCAATCTAAAAGGAATACCCAGGCCATGGCCGACAACAAGAACCGTTCCTGCCGTTTTTTGGCTTTCTCGAAACCTAAAGGTCCTTGAGATCCGGACGATAATCGTAGAAAGTATGTGGGACGCCGCATACTTGTTTTGTATTGGACTGCTCTTTGAGGCCGCTATATCGGGGCGCGGCAATGGCCGGTGGGGTGGCTCCCGCCGCCCAGGGACGGGGTGAAATCCTGTGCAGGAGACACGCGCATGTACGCCGCCGCCCACCCCCAATGTCAGCCCCGTTCGCGGATACACTCTGTCATCATCGCATTCCTCACAATTCTTTTCCTTCTCTGGGCGGCCCATGTTGCCTCCGGCCAGGCGCCCAATTCTTATTCTATATTGAATTTCGCCGGTTCGGGCGTCGCCGGATTCGCAGGGGATGGCTCCCCGGCAGTCGAGGCCCGTTTCAACACCCCCTGGAACGCCGCTGTTGATCCCGACGGGAATATTTTTATTACAGATCGCGACAACAACCGTATTCGCCGGATCGACCGCAGGGGTATTGTGAGTACCTTCGCGGGCAACGGACTCCCCTCGTTTTCCGGTGACGGCGGACCCGCGACCGATGCCTCGCTCAACAAACCGAAAGGCGTCGCCGCGCTGGCAGACGGCTCCATTCTCATCGCGGATACCGATAATCACTGCATCCGAAAAGTTGACCGAAACGGCATTATCACCACCTTTGCGGGTATCGGTCGCTTCGCGGGTGTCGGTGGCGAGGTTGTCCCCGCCACGGAAGCTTTGTTCAAAATGCCCGCCGACCTCACGGTGGATGCAACCGGAAATGTGTACGTGGTAGACAGTTCCAATTTCCGCATCCGCGTTGTGGATACCTCCGGCATGGTGCGGACCATCGCCGGTGTCGGAGGTACTGAGTTCGGCTACGCGGGAGACGGGGGACCGGCCACCGAAGCATTGCTTCTTTACCCGTCCGGCATCGATCTGGACCGCCTGGGCAACATCTATATCGTGGACCAATTCAATAGTGTCGTCCGCAAAGTCGACACAAATGGAATCATTACAACCATCGCCGGAATCGGTCAACAAAACGGATTTTCGGGAGATGGCGGACCGGCAACACAAGCCAAGATGACCTATCCGCAGGATGTGTTGATCGATGATCGCGGAAATATCCTCATCAGTGATTACAAAAACCACCGCATCCGCCGCGTGGACCAGGACGGAATCATTGAAACCATTGCCGGAATCGGTAAAAACGGCTATTTCGGCGATGGCGGACCGGCGCTCCTGGCTTGGCTCAATAATCCGGTCGGACTGGTACTGTACAGCCAGGATAGTTTTCTGGTTGTGGATTCCCTAAACCACCGGATTCGGGAAGTAACGCTTCGCGATCTCTCCCAGACTCCGACACAAACCCCGACCTCGACACGAACTCCCACACCGACAGCGACCTGGACACCGACCCCACGACCGTCCAATACGCCGACGAATACCCCTACACCGCTGCCGGTGAATCAGCTCGCTCCCGGTATCACTCCGGGCCGAACAGGGATCTACTACACCAATACGAACCGGGTATACATTCCGGTGGAACCGAAACAGGGAACGGTTCGCGTGGTTCTTTCCTCTACGGAGAACGGCAGCGGCCCCCTGTCGATTAATGATACGCTTGCGTTGGACGTACAAAGACCGGACGGAACCGTCGCAAACGCAACCGTTACATTCAGCGCCGCCAATCCCGTCCGACCGGCGGAAAATGTCACCAGCCTTTTCCAGAAGGGCGAACACCTTGTTACCATTCGCCTCTCCAATTTGACAACGGATACCGGAACCGAACCGCAAACCAATACACCCGTTTGGGTGGCATTGCTGCTGGCCCCGGAGATTCGCAATATACCCGACCTGCGACTGATCGTCGGCGAAGACCTGACCGCCGCGCTCGATCTGGATGACTATGTTGTGGATCGGGATTCCGGTCAGGCGGGAGTGAATTGGACTTATGAAATAAAGGGAGCGGTTCGTGATCTCACCATTAACGATCAGAATGTGGTCTCCGTCCGTGCGGCCGCAACCCCGGCGGAAGGCTCCATTATTTTCAGGGCTACTGATGGGGTATTCTCCGCGAGCGATGAAGTGGTTGTAAAAACATCTACATTTATGATCGATCCCTTCATAAAAGATCCCGCGCCCTTATTGGAGGATTATTGTTTCATTACGCCGTATTCGATGTACAACCAGATGCTCCCGAAAGGCGTGTATGCCGCGGATATTCCATTTTCTGCAACGTTTACAATCGGTCGGGGGCTGGAAGCCGCGAATGTGGCGCGTGGTCAAACCTATTTCTTCAGCACATTTCCCGGGGGACTGGTGAAAGACCCGGTTCCCGTCAGCCTCCGAGCCTATCGAATGAACAATTGGAAAGACCGGGATGGAGCCGTGATTTATGTATCCTCCTGCATTCCGCCGATCGGCGGCGATGCGGAGGAAGACTACGATTTTTCCGCGCTGGCGCTCGGATCGACGTCCTGGATGGTCGGCTTGAGCGGTGGCGGAGCGGCTCGTTTGGGCGATATTCCTGTATCCCTGGATCCGTCGGCCACGGATGGTCACGGATTGCTGGTCACGGTCGCTCCCGGAAAGAATGTCCTCCTGATGACACCGTATATCGAGACCGGCCAGGGTACGGTTACGATTCAGGGGTACTTCGCGGCCGAGAATCCTGTTGAACCCCGCGATCTGCCCGATATTTCGATCGGATTGTTTGCCGACAGTTCCAACCTTTCCATCAATACAATTACCGCCGACGAGATTCAAGGCGGCGGGCAATATCAGCTTGTCTCGAGTACTTATGACAGCCCCACGGATCTCCTGCAGGGAGTAATCCAGATTTCGGCCAGAACCTACGCGCGTGGAACCGCGTATGTCTACATCGACAACATCCGTGTCTGCCGGAGCGTACGGAAAATGGATCGCGCTCTGGGTAAGACCGAAATCAACACGGGGCCGTTCGACGGAACCTTTGAGTCCACCCTGCTGGGATTGGGAGACATGGTACAGATCGACCCCACAAATACGAGCGGCGGCGAGGCCTATCTCACTCTGCTGTACAACCATGATCTGTTTGCCGGTGGGCGGGCACAGTCAATGATCCTGAACTTGACCGATCCTCTCGGATATGTGCGAGTCCTGGCGGGACCGCTTCCGCTCCCCGGCATTGCATTTCCACATACCATCACCGCGCAGTGTTACGTTAAGGCCGTGAAAAACGGACAAGGATACTTTGCCATCGCGATGACAAACGGCCTGCACACAGCGGTGACCTACATGAGCAACGACAACCTTCCTCGCAACGGCGACTGGGTCAAGGTTTCGGTAACCGGCGACTTTCGCGTTCCGGCTGGGGTCAACCCCGTCCTGCTTCTGCAGAATCGGTATCTCCCCGGCGCGGTTCCCGGCCTGGTAAAGGACGCGGCTACCCTGGCCATCGATGATATCACCGTTCATGCCGTTCAGGACCCCTCCTGGTTCTGGGACAGGCAAAGCCTGCGGTATGAAAACTGATTCTGCGAGGATTTCGCCAAGTCGTCTTTCCCATCTACGCTTCTCTTGTTCCCTGTGTTGTCCTGGAATGCAATCCCTTCACGACCTATAATCAGGTTTTTGTCGTCGGGGGGGCACAATCGTTGTAACAGGAGCACAGGATGAATTCACGGGAACGGATCGGTCTGACCCTGCAACATCGCGAACCGGATCGTGTCGCCATCCAGGACGCACCCTGGGAAACCACGGTTGTCCGCTGGCACAAAGAAGGGCTTCCGGAAAATGTCGAACCGGAGGAATACTTTCACTATGAAATGGCAGGCTTCGGCGCGGACACTACTTTCCGACTCCCGGAGGAAACCGTCGAGGAAACAGACGAATATATTGTCCAACGCAATAAGAACGGCGCCCTGCTTCGAAACTGGAAACATGCTACCTCCACGCCGCAAATGATCGGTTTCACCATTACCTCTCGGGAGGACTGGGAGGAACACCGGCCTCGCATGGCCATGGCAAGAGATCGGATCGATTGGGAGAACGATTTAACCCGGAATCGTAAAGAACACGAGGCCGGACGATGGTGCGCCTACAGCGCTCCGATCGGATACGACCGGACCCAGGGAATTGTCGGCTCCGTGAATCTGCTGATGGCTATGCTGGACGATCCCAAATGGGTGTTCGATATGTTCGAGGTCGGGATCGACCTGAATATCGCCTGCGCGGAGGAAATGATGGCAGGCGGATTCAAGTTCGACGGCGCTTTCTTGTATGACGATATGGGATACCGCAATGCCTCCCTGTTCTCTCCACAAACCTATCGCAGCCTTCTGCTTCCGCTGCACAAACGGATCTGCGATTTTTTCCACGCCGCAGGATTGCCGGTTCTTCTGCACAGCTGCGGACGAGTAAGCGAACTGGTTCCCCAACTGATCGAAGCAGGATTCGACGGCCTGCAGCCGCTGGAGTCGAAGGCCGGGATGGATTTGATTCAGTTAAAGAAAGACTACGGAGAAACACTATGCTTCATGGGCGGAATCGACGCCCGCGCAATGTCTAATCCCGATCCATCCGTGATTGAGCAGGAAATCAAAACAAAGATCCCCTTTGCCATGAAAGGCGGGGGATATATCTACCACTCGGACCACTCCGTCCCGGACGATGTAAGTTTCGAGCAGTACAAACACGTAATCAAGGTGGTTCTGCAATATGGAACCTATTGAATTCCACTTAGAGAGGTGTTCCATCTCGATTAACCCTCCCTGTAGAGGCACGTTGCAACGTGCCCCTACTTACCAACCTGCCCCCACTAACTACTCCATGGAGAACATTATGACATCAAAGACTCTCGATCTGTCCCCGGCTCGGTGGATCTGGTATCCGTCCGGGCGTTGTCTTCAAAACACCTTTGTTCTGTTTCGTCGCGAGCTGGACCTCTCCGCTGCTCCGAAAGCGGCGACCGGTTGGATTGTTGCAGACAGCCGTTACCGCCTGTTTGTCAACGGGCAGCGGGTCCAGTGGGGACCCGCACCGGCGGACCCGCAACACCTGGAAGCCGATCCTCTGGATTTGACATCTCTCCTTCATCCGGGCAAGAATGTCATCGGCTGCGAGGTACTCTTCTATGGGCACGGGGAGGGTACATGGCCGCTCGGCAAACCGGGATTCCTGTTCCGACTGGATATTGAAAACGCTATCGGCGAAAAAGAATCTCTCCTCTCCGATTCATCCTGGCAGGCCCATATTGCCCGCTCCTGGCAGCCGGGGCATTACACGCGCTGGTATCTGCGAGCGTTACAAGAAGAATTTGACGCGCGCTTGTATCCGTACGGTTGGGCGGCCCCCGGATTTTCCCCCGAGACGGACTGGCTGCCTGCTATGGAGCACAACTGTCCCGCCGATATGCCCGTTCTCTGTTCCACTTATGATGACTACATGATGGACATCATCGGCGACCGGAACCGCTGCGATCTCTCGCCGCGCAGCATTCCTCTACTGAATGAGGAATTGATACCGGTTAAATGTCTTGCCGAGTCGCTATGGATTGCCTGGGATCGTCCTCCACGGGAGTATTTCGAATGCCGGACGCCAAATGCGTTTCGCGTAGCCGGCTCACTGTGCGCAGACGAAATCGAGCCGGGGAAATGGCGTGTTATCCTGGACGGAACCCGTGGCGCCGCGCTGACTTATGAATTCGCCGAACAAATTGTCGGCTGGCCTTATTTCACAATTCATGCGCCCGCTGGAACTGTTGTGGAACTATTGGTACACGAGGCGCACGAGATTGGGGGTCCGGCGCTTCTGAATACACATTGGGAATCCTGGTCTCGGTTCCTATGTAAAGATGGAGAAAATACATTCGAGCCGTTCGACTATGAATCGTTACGATGGCTGCAATTACATATTCACGGCGCAGTCGGGGAGGTCCGGGTAGAGCGGGTCGGCGTCCGACGTCGGGTGTTTCCCTGGCCGAATTCACCGCAGGTGTCCTGTTCCGATTCGGACTTGCAGCGCCTTCTGAATGCCTCGATCAATACCTTGCATAACTCCGCGCAGGAAACCCTTGTGGACGGCATGGCACGGGAACGGCAGCAATACAGCGGCGATGTCGCTCATCAGGCTCATGCGATTTATTTCGCGTTCGGCGAAATCCGTCTCCCGGCGCGATATATCAATACCTATAGCCGGGGCATAACACATGAAGGTTACTTTCTGGATTGCTGGCCTGCTTACGACCGTCTCTGCCGCGTAATGCAGCGCCAACTTTACCTCTCTAAGTGGGGACCGATTTTGGATCATGGTATCGGCTTTGTATTTGACTGCTTTCATCATTACATGTATTCGGGAGATTTATCTTCCCTGGAGAAACCGTTTGCGGCTCTTGTGCAGTTTGTTGAGTACTTGCAAAGTATTCGGCGCTCGGACGGACTTCTGCCGGTAGAGGATATCGGGACACCGTGTGTGTGGATGGATCATATCGCCTATCAGCAAACACGCCATAAGAAATGCGCCTTCAATCTGTACGCCTCGGCGATGCTGGAGAACGCTTTCGCGCCGCTTTGCGCGGCTTTCGGAAATCCCGGCCTGGCTCGCGATTCCCAGTCGCTTGCCCGGAATCTATTGGACGCCGCCATAAAACATTTCTGGCGCCCTGAACGAGGTCTGTTTTGTGTCAATCTGCCGTGGCGGTCAGAGGAAAAACAGGATCGTTTCTGCGACCGCTCTCTCGCAACATCTATCCTTTTCGATCAATGTCCGGGCAATAACACAGAGGCCGCACTGCGGATGCTGGTGGAATGCCCGCCGGAAATGGGATTCTCGTATCCGGCGAATGCCTGCTGGCGTCTGTGGGCGCTGGCAAAAGCAGGACGAATCGATGTCATTCTGAACGACCTCCGCGAGCGGTGGGCTACGTTGGATTCGGTGCGTCTCAACAACACCTTACAGGAGGACTGGGAGGTCATACCGGACTCCACCGCCTCGGAGTGGAGTCACTGCCCGGTCGTTCCCCTTTACCTCTTTTTCATGGCGATTGCGGGGATCAAACCGTTGGCGCCCGGATTTTCCCGTTGCGAAATTCGTCCACAGCTGGGTGACTTGGAGCACGTGAGCCTTGTTGCGCATACCGTCCAGGGACCGATTCGCTTCGAATCGGAAGGACCGCAGGGCAGCCGCTCTCTCCGCATTCAAGTGCCGGAACACTGCGCGGCCGAGTTGATCCTCCCTGCGGGTGAGCAGGTAGATTTGTCTCCGTTGCCATCCCCCGCTCCTCCAGGACACAAACGCTACGCCCTGCCTTGGGCAAAAGAGACCGTGTTGCATCTGAAAATAGCGTAGTCCGTCCTCTTCTCCCGCCGGAGAATAGGGTCGGGGTGAGGGCGCCGCGTCCCCTTCCCTGCCATTCCTCTTGAGCCGCACCGCTTCCGCATGGAAAATCTATGCAAACATCACGCGAGAGGTGAAATCCAATGAACGAACAATCCGCACCGAGGGAAGTGACCTTTCAGGATTTTGTTTTTATGATGTCCACTTCGGCCCTGGTCGGCTTGGGACATGTCCCCAATCCAGTCACCAATAAGTATGAAACGGACCTGGAATCCGTCCGCCATACCATTTCTCTGTTGACCATGATCCAGCAGAAAACGAAAGGCAATCTGACATCGGACGAGGACGACATGCTGGAACGGGTTCTTCACGAACTGCGAATGGGTTTCCTCGCCAAAGCAAAAGAAAGTCCCACATCGCCCCCTTCCGAGGAGAAAAAGAAAAAAGAAGATAAACCCGGAAGAATTATTCTCCCATAAAACGCGCCGATTGGCGCTGACCGGAACGGAGGCCTGTCCTGCCATTTCAGGCAATTGGCTCAGGCAAACAGGTCCATGCCTTTTGGAATCCCGGCAAAACCAAAGAAGTCCATCCCATTCGACGCTCCGGCTTCCGATTCCTCCTCAGTCTGCTCGGCCTCTTCTTCCATGGCTTCCTGTTGCATTTCCAGCGACTCCTGGAGCAGCTGCGTGTCGGAATTGGCCTGAATGTCCTCCAGGGAATTCACGCCAAGAATGTTCTGGAAGAAGGAATTGGTCACGTCCAGGAACTTGGTCAATCCGCTCTGGGATTCCTCTTTCAATCCATCCAGGAACTCCGCTCCCAAGCCCATTTCCTCCAGTTGTGAACCGAAGGTCTCGCCGATACTGGTGAAGAAATCGTCAAGCGCGCCGGAAATCTGCTCGCCGACCTTGTTGATGAGGGCATTTGTCGCGCCGAAGAACTCAGTCATGTTTTCAGGCGATGCGGTAAGCACATTGCTCACCGCGGTCAAGAATCCGCCTAAATCGCCGGAATCCTCTTCGGAAGAGGCAATCTGCTCCACCTGCGACAGAAAACTGTCCAAATCCTCACCGGATACCGAGATATTCATCTGAAACTCTTTGGAAATCTGTGCCCCCACTTGCATGACTTGGTTGCCCATTTCCTCACCATAACTCTGACTGATCCCCACAGCCGCCTGTTGGACAGAAGAGTAATAAACCTCCGCCTGCCAATCATCCCGGGCAATTATGCGTTCGTACTCGAGCGTAGTCCGGCTCATCATATTGCCGGCGGAACTCGAATACACAGCGCCTGATCCGGCAACTTCCCCGTTCCCACCGGTTTGCGGAGATCCGATTCCCGCGCTTTTGGATTGGGCCATTCCGACGGAAATATCCAGGTCAAAAGAACCGTCTCCATTCAGCCGCAGATCGACACTGGCCTCATACCGGCCGTCCTCGCTGACAAACACCTGCTCGGTTGTACCATTGACCGGCTGACCGCCTTCCGCCTGTTCCACCGCCTGTTCGACCGCCTGTTTGGCAAAGTCACTCAGTTCAACAGTATCTTCCTTTTCTTCTTCGTTCTTATCTTCCTTGTCGTCTTCTTGAATGTTCTTGATAGAGTTCTTATTTGCGGTCAGTTCGGCATATCGCTGAAGAAGACCTGTGAGACCCTGCGAGCTGCCCGTTGTTGACGATCTGCCCAGCAGGTTGAGACGATTTCCCTGTGGTTCTTCTTCTTTATTGCCGATGCGATTTCCCAGAAGATACCCGTTGAATAAACTGGAGAGGCCGCCTGCGGCGGTATTGAGCTGGAGATTCAGAGGTGAGACCATGGTATTGGGATTCCTTTCCGAGGCTGAAGAGCAAACTCCATTTTCTATCCTTTGATAATCGGCAAGTTGGAATCAAATCTTGAGAGAGTTGAGTAAAATGACCCATTCATACAGTCGGAATATCGGACAATCTGTCTCCCGGTTGTTGATTACCATGGGCGATCCGGCCGGGATCGGCCCGGAGATCATCTGTAAGGCTTTAACCGGCAAAGAGTTGGATCGATTCTCCCGGTATGGCGTGATCGGGTTGGTCGATGCGCTTTCCTCAACCGCAGAGAAAATGGGAAGGCGGGTGAGATTCCGGTCCGTCGCGACCCCGGAGGAGATGTTCCTGCCCGCCGGCAATGAGATTCCGGTTTTGGAACCGGACGGGTTGGAAGTCGGTCACTGGGAACCCGGAATTGCCCAGGCGGTCACCGGCGAAATTGCCTTTCGATGTATCACTACAGCCATCGAGGTGGCCCTTGCCGGACAGTGCGATGCCGTGGTTACCGCACCGATTTGCAAAGAAAGCCTTCACAAAGCCGGGCATGGGGAATACGCTGGACATACGGAAATTTTCACCCGTCTGACCGGGGCGAAATCCACCGCTCTGATGCTGATATCGGGCAAGTTCCGTGTTGCGCACGTGACCAATCATGTCGCGCTGCGTGAAACATGCGGGATGGTCAAGAGGCAGCGAGTGTTCGACGTGATCAGGCTTACGAATAATGCTCTGGCGCGTATCGACGGCAAACCGCCCCGGATTGCTGTGGCATCCTATAACCCCCACGCGGGCGAGTCGGGCCTTTTCGGACGCGAGGAAATCGAGGAAATCGAACCTGCCGTACAGGAAGCGCAACGAGCCGGGATTCAGGTTTCCGGGCCGTTCCCGCCGGACAGCCTGTTCCCGCAAATGCTTGGCGGACGATATGAGGGGATTGTAGCGATGTATCACGATCAGGGGCATATCGCGTTCAAAATGCACTGTTTTCGTTACAGTTCCGATTTACAGGAATGGGGAGAGGTGGCGGGGGTCAATGTGACCCTTGGATTACCGATTATACGGACCTCCGTAGCGCACGGGACGGCGTTCGACCTGGTGGGCACGGGGAAAGCCTCAGAGCGGTCGTTGCTGGATGCGATCGAGATAGCACGCCTGTTGGCCGAAAGACAAGGGCGAGATAAGTGAAATAAACTCAACCCCCCTTTTGTTTTCCCCCCGAAGTTCGGGGGGAAGCAGAACAAGCCAATCCCTCCCCCGACGATCGGGCGAGGTCAGGTGGCAATGGCATTAAGCTAAACGATCCCGTAATTAACAAGGAAAACTCCGGGAACCGTCATTCCGGCGAAAGCCGGAATCCAGGCCATAGCCCAGTGTCCTGTCATTCCGACGAAAGCCGGAATCCAGGGCAATCACAGCCAAAGACGCCTGACCTACCCACTTGACGAATCGTCTCGATTGATCCAAATTAACCTGAATGCTGTTCTTTCTACTTTATTTGACCCAAGGGGGCAGATGGCAATGTCCGAAAAGACAACCATAGTTATTATTGATGAGCAGTCTGTCTTTGTGGAAGGCCTGAAATCCGTTCTCGAGAAAGATCGGGGATTTGAAGTTATCGGGTCTGCGTGTATGGCAAGCGATGGCCTTGATCTGATCCGCCGTGCCAAACCACAACTGGCCGCAGTCAGCCTGGTTCTGCCTGATCTTTCCGGAATCGACCTGACCCGCGAAATCCGCAACGATTCTCCTATCACCAAGGTCGTCGTCATGACAGGACAACTGGTCTATGACCTTGTGGCCGAATCTTTTCGTGCAGGGGCGATGGCGTTCATCGTCAAAGACTCCCCTTCGAACATCATCCTGGAATCGTTGTACGCCGTTCGGCGGGATGAGTACTTCATGGACAACCTCACCGCCGGGCTGATCGCCAGACATTTTCGCGCCAATCACGCCAACCATGAACTCGACATCCTCACCCCTCGAGAAAAACAAATCCGCGATGATCTGGAAAAAGGCTTGCCCCTTGTTGCCATCGCGAACGAACTCGGTTTGTCCGTCAAAAGCGTCATGAACGCGCGGTCTTGCATCCGAAAAAAACTTTCCATGTTCAATCATTCTTTGTCGAATAGTCTCGCATCCCGCGCAAGTTCAAAGTAGGTCCTGGGAATGCGCAAGATAGTCCCAGGATTATTCCCAGGAACAAAGGCATATATTCCCATGTGTTTTCCCCTGTCTTATTCGGTTTATTCCCAGGCAAAAACAGCACGGAGCATCCGCCGGGTATCGGTTCTCATAATGAGAATCAGGTTTAGGGCGTTCCAAGTCTTTGCGGATCAGGCAGTTGTGTCTTCAGATTCTTCACAAGTATCAGGCAGCCCCCAAACGCGCTTTCCTGGGAATCTTCTGCGGGTAATCGGCATTCAAAGCGTTTATGCGGGTTTTTAAGGATCGCTATTTTTTCTTGTTTTTTAATTGAAAAACGCTTGATTCTGGTACATAATAGTTGTCGAATACCATAACGGGTAAACCCAAGATGGAAGGATGAAAGACACAATGAACTGCTCAGTCCTGTCACAAGAATCTGTTCACCACAAGAATTGCCGTCGGGCATTGACCTTATTGATCGGCCTGTTTGTGTTTCTGCCAGCGCCTACCGCGGTGAGCGCTAGCACAATAAATGTTCCTGGCAACTACGGCACGATCCAGGCTGCGGTTAATGCGGCCGAATCAGGAGACACGATTCTTGTCGCAACGGGGACATATATTGAACAAATCCTGATAGAAAAGTCGCTGACTTTGAAAGCCGTGGAAGGATCAACACCAGTCATACAAGCCCCGAACGGACGTACCGGCAAGGTCACTCCATTGGGTACAGCATGGGATTATATTGTGGCCGCGACCGCCACAACTGGCACAATTGATGTCCGCATCGAAGGATTCACAATCGACGCCTATAATCGAACTAAGATCGCCGACACCAGCTTCTTCGCAGGCGCCTTTTTCGGAAACGTTTCCAGCGAAAGCGAACACGCCGGTCTGTTTTCATGCACGATAGAGGGGTTCGATATAACGAAGGAATGTGAGTCATTTGGCGTCCGCGTTCAGGGAAACTCCAATTTAACTATTGATGGCAATACGGTGAAGGATTATACCCGCGACGGGATTGCCGCGAACGGGTCCGGCGCAACCCTCCAGGTTACGATCAGCGATAATGAAGTCACACAATTGGATGGCGCATTGAATGGAATTGATATTACATCAGTAAGTGGAAACATCAGCGGTAATACCATACGGGGTCATACTCGCTGTACTGACTGGGACGGATGCGGGATACTGGTTTATAATTCGGATAATATAACGGTTAGCGGCAATTCTGTCGAAGACTGTTTTAATGGTATTTATATTATGGGCGATCTAAGTGGCTTAGATGGTTGCGAACGTTGCATAGTTCAAGAGAACCACCTGACCGGTAACATGAAGCATGGGATCCTTCTTTCCCATAACTCGAACGAGAACACGGTATCGAGCAACACGATTGAGATTTCCAGTGACACCTATGATGTTACCGATCCAACTGTAGACAAAATGCAATGCGGAATCTACCTCGGAATATACCTTCAAGACCTAAGCGACGGCTGTGATAGCAACGTGATAGAAAACAATATCCTGTCCCGCGTGGGAACCAATTTCTGGGTGGGGTATGGTATTTATGTCAATGTTGACTGTGACAACAATGAGATAACCGGCAACGATGTTACCGGCTGGACGACTGCAGGCAAAGACAGTAACAAGGATTGTGCCGCCCTGTATCACACGAATCCCTCGGGTACAGTGATCACCGGGAACAAGTTCCACGCGAACGCCTATGGCGTTCTTAGCGCCTCGGATAGACTTGTTGTTGCCGAAAACAACTGGTGGGGATCCTCAACCGGGCCGCGTCATGACACAAGCAATCCGACGGGAACAGGAGATAAGGTTAGTAATAACGTGGACTATTCCCCCTGGCTGGGAGCGACTCCCGGAACCTCGCCAATGACGTGGTACACGAACGAGAGCATTCAGGCTGCGGTTAATGCGGCCGCATCAGGAGACACGATTCTTGTCGCAGCGGGGACGTACACGGAGAATGTGAATATCAATAAGCTTCTCATTCTTCAAGGCGCGGGCAGCGATAATACCATTGTGACCGCAGCCGATCCAAGCCAATCCGTCTTCACAGTCAGCGCAAACGGGGTCAGCATATCGGGATTCACATTGACTGGCGCCAGTAACGACGGAAAAGCGGGAATCTTTATCAATGCTGGCATAGCGAACTGTAATGTGTCCAATAACATCCTGAAAGAGAGCTTCGATGGCGTCTGGCTCGGTTCAGGCAGTAACCATAACACCTTCACAAACAATACCGTTACGAACAACACGCGTCAGGGGTTTGAGATTTTCCACTCGGACTACAACACCTTTACGAATAACGATGCCAGTTCGAATACAAGCTATGGTTTCAAGATGGAAACCGCCAGCCACAACAATTTAACAGACAACCAGGCAAACAGCAACGGCAAATACGGTTTTCACCTGGTTAAAGGGCCCGACACAGGCGAGCCTCCAGGGTGTCTCTTCAACACGTTCACAAACAATATAGCAAAGTCGAACACCCAGTATGGCTTTCGCGAGGATTATGGGGACCATAACACATTGACAGGCAACACCTTTGACCAGAACAAAATCGCTGGCCTTAGGTTGAAGGAACAACTCAGTAACCTCACATTGACGAATAACAAGATTTCCGGCAGCCCCATCGGCATCGATATCGACATTTCTGTGGGGGGTAATATCACGTCTTGGATAGTGAACGACAATATCATAACAGGGAATACTGAGTATGGCGTTTTTAACGCCTCGGCTACACTTCTTTCCGCCGAAAACAACTGGTGGGGATCTTCCCTGGGGCCGACTCACACTTCCAATCCGCTAGGGACTGGTGATGCGGTCAGCAATAACGTGGATTTTGACCCATGGACAACCCTGCCGCCTGTTGCGTACGGCCAATCAGTTAGGACCAACGAAGATGTCGCGATAGCCATTGTTCTTACGGCCACTAATCCAAGTGGCAAACCGCTGACTTATACGGTCCTGACACAGCCAACCCAGGGCACGCTGTCGGGGACTGCACCCAACCTGACCTATACCCCTAGCCTGAACTCGTATGGAAGCGACATCTTCACATTTAAGGTAAACGATACGGAACTCGACTCCAACTCCGCTAACGTCAGCATTACCGTCTATTCCGTCAATGATCCGCCGACTGTGGAGAGCGCGAATGTGACGGCGACGGAAGGGCGCTTGTTCCTGTATTATGTGAGTGTTAATGATGTAGATGCGGATCCTGTAACCGTGACAGCCGCAGATCTTCCGGAGGGTGCGGTATATGGCACGAACGGCGTTGCGGTAATCAATCCGCCCTCCTATATCGGACCGATGCTGACCTGGACCCCGTGTTATTCGCAAGGCAGCAGCGAATTTGGCGGGAAAGAGTACCCAACAATTACATTTACGGTAACGGACGGGCATGGCGGTTCGTCTGTGGGGACTCTGGTTGTCGGGGTTTTGGATGCACCCACTCCGACTCCGACAGCGACAAATACGCCGCTGCCCACCGATACGCCCACAAATACGCCGCTGCCGACCGATACGCCCACAAATACGCCACTGCCGACCGATACGCCCACAGTGACCCCGACCGGCACGGATACACCGACAGCCACCGTCACACCAACCGCCAGCGATACGCCCACAGATACACCGACACCCACGGTTACACCGACACCAACCGTGACGCCCACCAGCACACCCGTACCGCCGCCCTCTGCGGTCCAGGCATCCATCAGCCGAGGTCTCGGAGATTCGACAGCCCTGTTGCGCATCACTTGGGTTTGTGCGGAGAACCCCCGACGGTTTATCTTGAATGTATATAAGGACGGTATCCAAACCGGCGGGGATTGGATTCAAGGCGGCGGGGCGAGACAATCGGCGTTACTGGTTTCCGGCTACGGAACATATTATGTCACCGTGAAAGCGGAAACCGCCGAGACTATAACCGAACCCGTCGCGTCCAATGAGGTGCCGTGGTTCGGCGAAGTGTTGTCCCCGACTCCACGGCCGACCGATACACCGGTTGCGACCGCGACACCGGTTCCTCCGACAATCGTCCCGACACCAACCGTGGAGATCATCCCGACACCGACCGCCACTCCGACTACAGAAGTGGAAGCGACCTCTACACCGACGGTAACGCCGACGGTAACGCCCACGGGAACGCCGCGAGGGCTGGAGTGGAACTTCAGTGAGAGCGGCAACTTTGAAGGCTGGGTGGCCACAAACATTACCGATGCCACGGTGGAAAATGGTGTCCTGACCGGAGAGGCAACCACCAAAGACCCGTTCGTGCGGCTCAATTTCGCGACAAGTGTGCCGCGTCAGGATATTGAAGCCGTCGTGGTTCGTATTCGGGTAGACAGAGCCACCCGCTGCCAGATCTTTATCGGCGCAAACGGGTTTGATCCTCTTGGCGATTTTGCGCTGTTTCCCAACGGGGTCAATGTGGTGATTGCCCCGCTGAACGCGCAGGCTCTCGCCGCCGATGAACTCACCTTTGTACGAATCGATCCGGCAACTACACAAAACGCGATATTCGAAATCGACCGGATTGGGTTGTACAGTATGGAGAATATCCCGCGAGAGACAGAGTGGAACTTCGATGAAGACGGGAACTTTGAGGGTTGGGCCCTCACGAGTATCAACAATGCCGTCGTGGCAGACGGTGTGCTGAAGGGGCAGGCGAAAACTACCGACCCGTTTATGCGCCTGGGCTTCCTGTCGAACCTGCCGAGAGAATCGATCTCGGCCATTACCGTTCGCATTAAGGTGGACGCTCCAACGCAATGCCAGTTCTCGGTCGGCGCGGGCGGATTCCAGCGTCTGGGCAACTATGTGCTGACTCCAGGTGAGTTCAATATCGTCACCGCGCCGTTCACTCCGGAGGCCCTGGAGGCAGAGGTACTTACGTTTTTGAGGGTCGATCCGACTATTACCAAAAATGTAAACTTCGAGATCGATTGGGTGAAACTGGAATGATGTAAGCCGGTCGGCCTGCGAGCCGGTAGACAGGAGAACAAAGGCGCAAGGGACAATTTCTCTTGCGCCTTTTCCGTTGTTGTGGAGACAAGGGCCGTGCCGGACAGTTCCTTGGAAAGAGCTCTGTGGGTAAGATAAGATCGTGTTACGCATTTGCGGACCGGAATATCCAAGGTGGCTGTCAGTGCTGCGGTATCTCTCCATTCGAAATTTTGTGTTGATCGACCGGGCGGAGATCGAGTTCTCGCCCGGGTTAAATGTCTTGACCGGCGAAACAGGAGCCGGGAAGTCGATTGTGCTGGCGGCGCTCGGCCTGCTGCTGGGAGATCGTGCCGCTGCCGACCTGGTAACCGGAGAGGGCGGCGAGGCCGTGGTGGAGGCCCGCTTTGAATACGACAGCCATGCCCCCGAAAAGGATTCCATTGATTCCATCCTGGATCTCGCGGGAATCGACCGCGAGGAGGGAACGCTGCTGCTCAGCCGAAGCGTATCCGCCGACGGCCGCAGCCGCATGTTTATCAATAACCGCCCTGCTCTGGTTCGCGTGCTGAAAGAACTCGGAACGGTCCTGGTCGATCTGCACGGACAGCATGAACATCAGTCTCTGCTGCGTCGCGCCACATACCGGGCCGTGGTGGACCGATACGGTGTCGATCCGCAACTCGTTTCCCGCTATAACGATCTGTACGTGCGTCGGCAGCATGGCCGGGAGCGCCTGGTCTCTCTGGAAGGAGACGAGCGTGAGCGCCAACGCCGCGAGGATATTTTGCGTTACCAGATTCACGAACTGGAAGCGGCGAAATTGCAGATCGGCGAAGAGGAAGAGCTCGACCGCGAACTCCGGATCATGCAACATGCGGAACAACTCGCGGAACAGGCCCATCGCGTCTACCGCCACCTGTATGAGGGAGACGACGACCGGCCGTCGGTTCTGGATGAGCTGGGCCGGCTTCACCGGGTGGTTCAGGAGATGAGCCTCCTGGATGAAGGCCTCAAGAGTGTCTATGAATCGTGGATCGCCCCCATCAGTGAGTTAGAGGAACTGGCCGGCGAAATCCGTAATTATTCCCATACCATCGAGTTCGATCCGCAACGGCTGGAAGAACGAAACGAACGGAAACGACTCATTCAGGACCTGAAGGCAAAATATGGAAACAGCGTGGCCGATTTACTTCAATACCTGGAGTCGGCCAAGACCGAACTCGGGCAGATCGAGAATCGTGATGAGGAAGTCGAACAACTAAGAAAAGAACTCAGCGAAGTCGAACAACAGCTCGGCCGGGCGACGGAAACTCTACTGAAAGAACGACGCCGCGTCGGTGAACAATTATCCGCCGCCGTTGCGGCAGAACTTTCGCATCTCGGAATGAAAGGGGCGCAGTTTGTCGTATCTGTCGAACCCACACGCGATCCCGAGGGTATCCCGGCGGGCGAGTTCGGCCCCGTTCGCCCGGGCCCCGGTGGCGCAGACGAGATCGAGTTTCTTCTGTCTACAATTCCCAACCGTCCTTTCCGTCCGCTGCGGGAGATCGCCTCCGGCGGCGAAATCTCGCGAATCATGCTCGCAATCAAGTACATTTTGGGCAAAGCGCACCTTGTCCCGACCATGATTTTCGATGAAATCGACCTCGGCATCGGCGGAAAAACCGCCGACGTGATCGCCCAACGGCTACAGGATCTCTCGAACGAAAAACAAGTAATCTGTATTACGCATCTGCCGCAAATCGCCGCGCGTGCGGAAACCAATCTCCGTGTTGTAAAAACCGCTACCGGAAACACGGCCAGAACACACATCGAAACCCTGACCGGGAAAGACCGCGAAGAGGAGCTCGTGCGGATGCTCGGCGGTGAGGAGGCATCCCGCTCGTATGCCCGCGAAATGCTGAACGGATTCAGAAAGGACAGGAAGAGAAAATGATCCGGCCGTCCACCCGCTACTTGCTTGTTTTCCTCCTGATCGGCGGCTGTGTTGGCACGGCCGATTTTGCTCCCGCCCGGAGTCTCACACCGGAAGAAGCCTTTATCTGGTCGGCAAGCGCGCCGGTAACGGTATTTGAACCCGGAGACCGGGGCGAAATACGGCTTATATTAACGATAGCCGAACATCATTATGTCTACCGCGATTCCGTCTCGGTCCGATCCGAGCCGGTCCCGGGGATCACCTTCTCCGATCCAATTTACCCGGAACCGAAATTGAAATACGACAAATATGAAGAAAAAGAAGTACCAATATATGAGGGGGTTGTAGACATCCGCGTCCCCTTCACCGTTACCGGGCCGGTATTACAGGAAGGCATCCCTGTCCGCTTTACCGTTCGACATCGCGGCTGTTCGCCGGAACTCTGTTTTTTCCCCGCGAAGCGAACCCTCGATCTCTCCATCCGTGTCGGCGGCGTACAGCCCGGGACAAACCCGGCGGGATTTATTCCCATCGAGCAGGCTTCCGACCGGAGACCTGACCTTTTCTCAAAAGGACTGTTCTACACGTTTCTGGTAATCTTTCTCGGCGGTGTCGGTACCTGTTTTACACCGTGCGTGTACCCGTTGATTCCGATTACGATTACGATTTTCGGCACGAAGGATGTCCCGCGATGGAGAGCCTTCACCCTGTCGGTCACGTATGTCCTTGGAATCGGCGTGATGTTCTCCGCATTGGGCCTCCTGGCGGCAGGAACCGGGGCGGTATTCGGGTCGTTTATGGCCAATCCGATTGTAGTCGGTGTAGTCATGCTGGTCCTGGCGGGATTCGGATTTTCCATGCTCGGCCTGTTTGAAATCCGGGTCCCATCCGCCGTACAGGCCCGACTCGCTTCTCTCGCCGGGCGCGGATACGGCGGCGCCTTCGGTATGGGGCTGGTCGCCGGAGTGATCGCCTCGCCGTGTACCGGTCCTGTTCTCGGAACCGTCCTGATTTATGTCGCCTCGTCGGGCAACCTGTTTCTCGGATTTTGGCTGCTCTTCACGTATGCCCTCGGAATCGGTACGTTATTTATTTTTCTCGGAACCTTTTCCGCCGCGATTTCCTACATGCCCCGCTCCGGCGCGTGGATGGAACATATCAAAACTATTTTCGGAATTATTCTGCTCGCCATGGCGCTTTACTTCGGCAAATCTGCCTTCCCTGCCCTCGGTAAACTCCTGAAACCTTTACCGACCGGATTGATTATGGGATGCGTCATGATCGTGCTTTCCCTTCCGTTCGGAACGATTCACCGTTCGTTTCATGGCCTTTCCGGGATCCGTCGAGTGCTCAAGCATTTCGGGATTGTCCTCGCCGTGTTCGGTCTTTATCTCAGCGTCGGCGCATTTACAACACCACCCGCAAGCCTCATCGACTGGCTCGCCGATGAGCAGACCGGCCTGGACAGGGCACGGGCTGCGCAGAAACCCGTCCTGGTCGATGTCTGGGCGGAATGGTGCGCCGCCTGCATCGAATTAGACAGGACTACTTTCCGCGATCCGCGTGTTACAGCGCGCCTTCAGGAATTTGTAACCGTCAGGCTGGACTTTACCAGGGAAACACCGGAGAGAGGGCAATTGCAGAACAAATACAATATCCCCGGGCTGCCTGTGCTGCTGTTTTATAGCCGGTCCGGCGAATATCTACCCGAGGCCAGCCTGGTTGGCTATCACAGCGCCGATGAATTGCTTGCGCACCTGGATAAGATCGCGCATTCCAATAGCGAGTAATAAGATGGATAACCATGTTTGAATACGATATTACCGCCAAAGACAGCCGGGCGCGGACCGGAAGATTTCACACACCTCATGGGGTAGTCGATACACCTGCATTCATGCCGGTGGGAACGAATGCAACCGTAAAAGCATTAACTCCCGCAGAAATCCGCGAGACCGGAAGCCGGGTAATCCTGGCAAATGCCTATCATCTCTATCTTCGTCCCGGCGCAGACGTTGTAGAGAAATGTGGCGGCCTGCACCGTTTCATGGCGTGGGACGGCCCCATTGTAACCGACAGCGGGGGATTTCAGGTGTTTAGTCTTGCGCCGCTGCGGTCAATCGATCCGGACGGAGTTACTTTTCGTTCTCACATTGACGGTTCTATACATCGTTTTACACCCGAATCGGCGATTCGTTTACAGGAACGGCTCGGCGCGGATATCATTATGTGCCTGGATGAATGCCCGCCGCACGATCTGCCCGATCAGGATATGCGGCAATCCATGGAATTAACGAATCGATGGGCGGAGCGATGTATCAGGGCGAAAGAACGCGAAGACCAAGCACTGTTTCCGATTGTACAGGGTGGGATGAATCCCGATCTTCGCGCGGAAAGCGCACGGATATTAAGCGGATTCGGTTCGCCGGGTTATGGAATCGGCGGACTGTGTGTCGGGGAGGAGAAGGCGCAAACCCTGGCAATGCTGGATGTATCTGTTTTGCATCTGCCGGAGGATCGCCCCCGGTACCTGATGGGGGTCGGGACACCGGAAGATTTTTTAACCTGTATCGAGAGAGGCGTCGATCTGTTCGATTGTGTAGTTCCGACACGTCTGGCGCGGAACGGACATTGTCTGACCTGGTCCGGTAGAGTGTCATTCAAGCAGGCTCAATACAAATATGAACAAGGCCCGCCGGATACCGAATGTCATTGCAGCTGCTGCCGGCAATTCTCCTTAGCGTACCTCCGGCATCTATTCCTTGCAGGCGAGATTCTCGCCTCTCGATTGGCCACAATTCATAATGTAACTTTTTATCAGGAATTCATGCAGGCGGTTCGAATAGCTATCTCGTGCGGCAATCTAACACAATTCCACGAGACATTTCTGTCGGGCGCGGGTCGATCCTCGCTGTTGCAGAGTCAGCGATAGCGTGATGTAGTCGAGCGGGTTCCATACGGCAACCCCTCATGCCAAGCCTCTCCCGGCGCGAGAGGGAGAAAAGATGTTCTCTCTTGCGCAACAAGGTATTCTTTCTTGGTAAACAGGGCGGGACAGGCTTCCGGCCTGTGATACAGTAGCCAAATCAGCGGATATCGCTTCGTATCGCTATAATCCGTTACCTGTTCAGGACCGAATACCCAGGCTTTCCTCCAACTGCTGGCGCCGGAAAATAGACGCATAAAGTCCGCCCCGCTCAACCAAATCCTGGTGAGTCCCCTCCTCGATAATCATTCCATCGCCAAGCACAACAATATGATCCGCGTTCCGAACTGTCGAAATACGATGGGAAATAAGAATCGTTGTGCGTTGCCGGATATCCTCGCGTATGCCGCGAAGAATCTGTTCCTCCGTTTCGGCATCGACACTCGACAGCGCGTCGTCCAAAATCAGAATGGGACAATGCCGGACCAGCGCGCGGGCGATTCCGGTCCGCTGCCGTTGGCCTCCCGACAAGGTCAGCCCCCGTTCACCGAGCAGAGTCTCAAACCCCTGCGGGAATTGGCCGACATCGCGTTCAAGGCCCGCCTTCCGCGCGGCGGAACGCGTTCGTTTGTCGGCATCCGGTCCTCCCGATTCCTCTCCGAAAAGGATGTTCTCTTTTAGTGATTGGCTGAAGAGAAAGACTTCCTGTGACACGAAAGCGATATTCCTGCGCAATACTTCCAGAGGAATATCCCGGATGTCCATCCCGTCAATAAAGATCGAGCCGGGAGGTACAGGATACAGGTGAAGAAGAAGGTGAACGAGCGTGGATTTTCCGACCCCCGTGGGACCGACAATCGCTAACGTCGAACCGGCAGGAATGGAAATGGAAATATCGCGAAGAACCGGCGGAGTATCCTCTCGATAGCGGAAGGTCAGATTGTGAATCGTGATTTCGCCGCGGATTTTCGGTTCAGGAACGGTAACGGGTACGGGTAGAATCTCCGGAACGGCGCAGAGAATCTCGCGGATTCGCGCCCAGGAGGCGGTTCCACGGTAGATGACGTTCAATACCCATCCGAAACCGACAATCGGCCAAAACAGCATCGTAAAGTATTGGATAAACTCCGCCAGTCCGCCGAGGGTCAGGCGATTCACCGTGACCATTCGGCCTCCCAGGAAGAGAATCATGGCAAACCCCAATCCGTTAATGTAACGCATGATCGGCCAGAGTCGTCCCCGCAGACGAATCATTTCAAAATTCTTGTCCAGGTACTGTTTGTTGATTTCCTCAAAACGAGCCGTTTCGGCCGCCTCCTGGCAATATGCCTTCACCACGCGAATACCGGACAGATTCTCCTGAACATGAGCCGACATGGCAGCGTAGATTTCCTGCGACGCCATGAACAGGTTGTGAAGACGTCGGGTATAGATATTGACCCAGACGGACAGGCCAAGCATAGGTACAAGAACCGCTGTCGTCAGAAGCCAGTCGCTGTACAGCATGTGCGCAATGGCCAGAATCGCCAGAATGCCGAACTGCAACGGGTACATGATTCCCGGGCCGAGGAGCATCCGAACCTGTTCGATGTCGCTGCCCGCGCGGGTCATCAAATCGCCGGTAGAGATGGAGTTGTAGTAGCTTGGCGTGAGCAACTGAAGATGCGTATACAGATCGTTCCGCAGCTGCTCTTCCGCCAGGCGCGATACGGTAATCACAAGATATCGCGAGAAAAACAGCGTGATCGCGGAACCGATGGCCAGTAGAATAATTCCCCAGAAAGCGGTCGCAACAACCGGCGAAACGCCGCCGACTGCGTCGGGATTCCCGACGGCCGGCTCCAGCGCATCAATGGCCCGGCGCACCAGCCGGGGTATCTGCACCGCGATCACCTGACCGGCCACGATGAAGACAAAGCCGAGCACGATGCGGTGCGTGTGTGGAGCCAGGTACGCCAGTAAAGCACGAAAATGGCTGGAAGAGTTCAAACCGTCAGGGTTGGGCATTCTGCTGAGAGAATCGTCAAAAAAAGGATCTACCCGGTTCGTTTTTTTGAAACGACTACTGGGAAGGCTCCATTTTTCTCGATCGTTTGTACAGATTCAAAATCTCGCGGGGACCGATCCGTTCCGAATCGACGGAGCCGGATTGGATCTGATAACCGGTTTTCGGTTTCATCCAGTTCCCGGAAATCCGGTAGAGTTCCTCAACAATTTTGGGAGTGATCTTGGGATTCAAAGGCGCAAGACGATCAAACAAAACCCGCGAAAACTGGTAGACTTGCCCGGCATTCTTGGCCCCGTACCCGAACCGGCCGTCTCCGAGGCGGGACGATACCAGCAGGGAAGGCGCACCGCCTCCGAAATTGCCCGTCGCCAGGACCATCCCGAATTCCTCTTGCTTGGTCGCCCCGTTCATAATTAGAATCTCCGGCACATCGCCGATACAAATGGTCCCTTCCGGCCAATTGGGACGACCGGGCAGCACGTATACCAGGCCGAATGACTTGTCGGTTCCCCGCGGACGCCCATAGAAAGCGCCCACCGCAATATCCTGTATTCCGTCCGCATTGAAATCGGCCAGTGTCAATCCCTGGCCGAGACTCTCCGACTTATAAATCCCGTAATAGTTGACTTCGAGGTAAAGGGATGTCGGCTGCCCCATACGGATAACCGTCTGCTGCGCGGGATCAGGCTTCCCGTCGAACAGCAATAAAGATAGTTTTCCGTACGCAGAAGAATAGCCGTTCGGAGAGCCGATCAGAAGATCGTTATCTCCGTCTCCGTCGATATCTCCCGCTCGGACGGACGCGCCGAGCATATCCGTTTTGTGGTTGTCCTTGATTACAAGATCGGCCTCTTCATGAACCATCACCACCGATCCCTTCGGGCGGGGCGCGCCTCGCACCACATAGACATGACCGTATCGGCCCAAGCCGTACTGGCAACCGATAATCAAATCCGGAATGCCGTCTCCCAGAACGTCGGCGATGAAATAGCTGTTGCTGTTGACGGAACTCCGGTAGTCTGCATAAACATGTTTCAGCAGCACATCGCAGTCGGTTCCCAGTTGAATCACCTGCCCTGTCGCGCGAAGCGGCGAACCATACAGGATGTAGGCCCGGTCGGCGAAGGCCATGGACTCTTGTTTATTCGTGTACGGCGCGGAAATCACCAAGTCATCCATCCCGTCGCCGTTCAGGTCGCCGAACGCCAGTTCCGGCCCGGCTCCATCGCACTCCCCGGCCCCGTGAAATACAATATCCGCCCCAGAGACATCAAATCGTCCGGGTTCGAGACACGGATTCCCACCCAGAAAAAGATAGACGGCTCCGGCTAACCGGTTCACATTCGGCGCACCAACCGCCAGATCATCTCTTCCGTCCGCGTTGAAATCCCCCACGGCTACACTGGTCCCCATCCAATCGCCTCGTTGACTACCGATCAGGGTAGTGATCGCCGCCGTTGCGGGAGGATCGGCCAAATCAACAACATCCGTCGTTCCGGCAACCGGCGCAGCGGCGTTGTGGAGAATATCTACACGCCCCCGTTCTTTTTCCATAAACGGAGATCCCATGACGATCTCGTCCGTTCCGTTCCCGTCAAAATCTCCGCAGGTCAGAGCAACCCCGCCATAGGCATTCTCGTACGGGAAATAGATCATGCGATCCGCTTCGGCGTCCGGGTAGCGCAGATCGAGAAAACCCGTATCCGCGCTGACCGTCGTAATCCCGGCGGCAAAGACCAGAATCGACAGGATTCGCGTGATGGCTGCACAAATCGAGCAACAATTCGCCGCGCAAGCGTATAATGTGATGCCATGGGTACCCAATCCGGGATTCTTCATCGGCAGATCCCCCGTTCCGTGCGTTTAACAAATTCGATGATATGTTGAGCGTCCGCATCGTCGCCCATCTCTTCGTGCAGACGGTCCAAGGCTTCTCCTTCGGAGAGATGGGACCGATACAGGATTCGGTAAATCCGTTTGAGACGTTTCATCCGCTCTTCCGAAAATCCGTGTCGGCGAAGCCCCACCACATTGATCCCATACGGCTTGCAGGGGTTCCCCGCTACTCTCGTAAAGGGCAGCACATCCTGTCGGACTGCGGAAGCCCCGCCGACAATCGCGTATCGCCCCACCTGGCAGAACTGATGAATCGCCACCAGACCTCCGATAATCGCGTTGGATTCGACTCGAATATGACCGGCCAGCGCGGCGAAACTGGCCATAATCACACTATCTTCCAGGATACAATTATGTGCCACGTGACTGTAGGCCATCAACAGGCATCCCTGGCCGACACGGGTTTCTTCCCCCTCACTGGTACCCCGGTTGACCGTAGAGTATTCCCGAATGGTGGTGTGGTCTCCAATGCGAACAAAGGAGACACCGCCTTTGTATTTAAGGTCCTGCGGTTCGCTTCCGATGACAGCTCCGGTAAAAATGCGACAATACTCCCCGATGGTGGTCCATCCGTCCAGAATCACATGAGGGCCGATCTCGGTGCCACGCCCGATTCGGACATCTTCACCGACAACACTGTAGGGACCGATTTGCACATCGTCGCCGATCTGCGCTCTCGGGTGAATAATCGCCGTGCTGGCAATCGTAAGAGTCTCTGGCATAATTCTATTTCATCGCTCCTCAAACAAACCGGCCTCGTTCAGTCTACCATGGTGAACAACAGGGTCGCCTCCGCCGCTCGCTGTCCATCCACAGTGACACGACTTTCGACCCGTCCGGAGCGTCCTTTGATCTTCATAATCTGCGTTTCGATCACCAGTTGGTCTCCCGGAACAACCGGCCGCCGGATTTTCGCCTCATTGATCGCCGACAAATACACCTGCTTGCCCGCGTTTTGCTCCAGGGAAAGAAGCAAAACACCGCCCGCCTGCGCCATGGCTTCGATAATCAGAACACCCGGCATGATGGGGCGGTTTGGGAAATGCCCTTGGAAAAACGGCTCATTGGCCGTGACATTCTTGATCGCAACAACTCGATTGTTCTTGTAATCCAGATCCAGAACACGATCGATCAACAGGAACGGATACCGATGCGGAAGAATTTCCCGAATGCGATTGATATCGAGCGGCGGCTCAAACGATTTCTTCGCCTGTTGTTCGCGTTCTCGGATTGTTTCCAGGATCTTGCGGACAAATCGGACGTTGAACGCATGGCCCGAACGAACTGCAACAACATGCGCCTTGATCGGGCGGCCCAACAACGTGAAATCCCCCAGCACATCCAGCACCTTATGCCGCACAATCTCATCATCAAAACGCAGGTTCTTATTCAGAAACCCCTCTTCACCAATCACGATGGCACAGTCCAAACTGCCCCCTTTGATCTTGCCGTCCTGGCGCAGGGTCTGAATATCCTTCAGAAATCCGAAGGTTCTGGCTGGAGCGATCTTCTCCGTGAAGATCTCTTCGGTGATCCAAAAAGAGGTCGAGCGGATACCCACCGCCGGATGATCGTAGTCGATCTTGTACGTAATTTCGAATCGGTGCGAAGGAATCACGGCGAGTTCCAGGCCGTTTTCGAACAGCCAGATCGGTTGATCGATTTCCAGATAGGACCGGGGACGATCCAGTGTGACAATCCCCGCCTCGCGGATCATCTCCACAAACGGCAACGCGCTTCCATCGGCAATAGGAGGTTCTTTCGAGGTCAGTTCGATAATGAGATTGTCGATACCCAGGCCGCTGCACGCTGCAAGCACGTGCTCAACCGTCAGAATCTGTTCTTCACCCCGGCCGAGCGCCGTCAGGTAAAGGCTGTCTTCCATCGAGGCGTTCTCCGCGCTGACCTTGATTCGCGGCTCACCGGGAAGGTCTTTGCGAACAAACACAATCCCGCCGTCCGGCTCGTTCGGGCCGACGGTGATCGTGGTTTCCTCGCCGGTGTGTAAACCCACCCCTCTCAGGGAGGCTCGACTGGCGACCGTTTTCTGCATATCCCCTGTGGAATTCATTTTCGTAAAATTATGATTTCTCCTTGTCTTGATGCTGGACTTGTTTCTCCAGATCGGAAATTCGTTTCTGTAAATCGGGAACACGGCGCAAATAGACATGAAGCCGCCGTTCCAGACCGTGAGGCTGCGCCGGACTCCCGGAATAGGCCTGCCCGCCCGCCAGGTTTTCTTCCACGTAGCTTTTCGCACCGACCGTCGAATATGCGCCGATCGTAACACCCGGAGCGACAACCACCTGCCCCGCCAACGTCACATGTTCCTCCAGGGTGACACCTTCGCCAATAGTCACTTGGGCAACAATAATGCAATTCTCTCCCAGATGGGCGCCGGCCCGGATTCCAACCAGGTTGTCGATCTTGGTGCCTCGCGAGATCACCGTGTCGCGGTTTCCCCCACCGGCCACAGTCACATTGGCTCCAAGCTCCACATCATCTCCCAGGATAATCCGCGTTGAATGCCCCGGGTCGGACGCCTGCCTGGAAATCAGGCTTGTTCCCCCATGAATAATCACGCTATTGCCGATGACCGTGTTCGCACAGATCGTCACGTTGGGATACAGAACCGCGTCCTGTCCGATCCGAGTACCCTCTCCAATAAACGTCCCCGGATAGATACTGGACCGGTCACCGATCACCACATTGTCCTCAATGACCGCATTGGCCATGATACTGACTCCCTGCCCCAAACGGACGGTCGGGGCGACAATGGCCCGCTCGTGAACGCCGCCGTCCCGCACCGGGGTTTCGCCGAGAAGGAGTTTGAGCGCCCGGGTAAATGCCAGATATGGATCATCCGTAACCAACAGCGGACGGAAATCGGTAACAAGGTCCCGACCGACAATCAGCGCAGAGGCCCTGCAAACCCGGATTCGGGCAACATACTTGGGGTTGGCGACAAAGGAAATATCCCCCGCCTCCGCCTCGTCAATGCCGCTGATTCCATGAATCTGGATATCGGCATTGCCGACCACATCGGCTCCGAGCAGTTCACCCAGTTGTCGCAACGAGATCGAACGCATCGAATTCCTGCTCTACCTCCCCTTTTTCTCTGTTTCCTTTTTCTCCGTCTCTTTTTTCTCCGGCGCCATCGCGTTGAGTTTGTTGATCACCTTGTCGGTAATGTCGTACTGAGCTGCGCTGTAAGCCAGGTCCGCCCGTTTGAAAATGAAATCATAGCCTTCTTGTTTTGCGATCTCCTCCACAACGGCCTGCAATTTCTCACGAAGCGGGTCCAGGGTTTGCTTCAATCTTGAATTCAGCTGGACCTGTCTTTCCCGCTGGATTCCTTTCACTTCCGCCTTTCTCTTTTCCAGGTCGTTGAGTTTTTTGGTGTATTCCTCCGGTTTCATCAACGATCTTTGCGCCTGGAGATCCTCATATTCCTTAAGCAACGGCGCGGTCATTTCATCCAGGCTTTTCTGAGAATCCTCACGTGCAGCGCGCAGTTCCGCTGCTTTTGCTTTAAACACTTCTGCTTCTTCCAAAACCCGTTCCACATCGACAAATCCCAACTTCGGTCCGCTGGTCTGCGCTGTAACATCCGAAGAAAGCACAATACTCCCGAGCGCCAGCGCTCCAATGATTCCTAATGCCCATATACCGGTTACTTTCATTGTTTCAGTCCTCCAAAATCTTCTATTTCGATGTTCTGCCCCAGAGATACGAAATCCGACTCCAGGTTTACAGGATGGGAAAAGTCCACTTGGCTCACTAGAAGGACTGGCCAAAACTGAAGTGGAGATTTTCCTCTTCATCATCGTCTTCTTTGCTGATGGGAATGGCGTAATCGAGGCGGACCATCGCGCCGATGGGTAAATTGACGCGGATCCCCACGCCCGTGCTGAACCGCAGCTCGCCCAGGTCGATATCGCCAACCTCCGTGTATCCCGCGCCGGAATCCAGGAAAAACACCCCTTGCAACATATCAAAGAACGGGTATCGAAGTTCGGCTCTGCCGATCAAGGCGGCTTCGCTGCCCAGCCAAACCTCCTTCGAGTACTCATAAATCCCGTAGGGCGGGTAAAACCGACGACGGACAACCGTATCCCGTTCCGTCAGCGTTCCTTCTTCAAATCCACGTACCGTGTTTGCGCCGCCGATCCAGAATCTTTCCTGCAACGGCAAATAATCCGTCGACCCGAACGGTTCGGCCAGACGCACTTCCCCGGAAAGCATCAAAACCAACTTCCCTGTCAATGTATGGTAATAGTTGGTTTCTCCGATCAGCTTTGCAAACTCATTGTCGGCAAGCCCGGCCAGCTCAAGAGAAACCTGGTTGAACGTTCCGCTGGTCGGATTCGCCGTGAAATCCCTCGTATCTCTGGACAGGCCAAGCAAGAGACTGGTTGTAACGTTCTCGTCGGAATCGTAAATATCTGGAGCCTGGACCACCTCGGTCAGTCGTTCGTCAAAGACACTCATGTCAGACTGTTCGACCTGAAATCCGAAATAATATCGGCTGTAGTCGAACAGAGGATGAGAAAACGTTGTCTGGTTCCCAAACCGTTCTTCCTCGAATTCACGTCCCCCGTATGAATCAATATCGTAATAGTAAAACTCCGTATTTAACGCGTATTCCGATCCGAGCAGGTACGGTTCATTGAATCCCACCACAAAACGGTCTCGTATTCCGCCGAACTCCACCGTGCTATAAAACTCCTGTCCCCGCCCGAACAAGTTCCGCTTGCGAAATTCCACAAAGGCGCCGGGGCCGAATGTCGTATTGTAGCTGCCCCCGAACATGATACTTCCCGTCTGAATTTCCTCCAACTGAAGAATGAGATCCGCCACAGTGGGATCGTCCGGACGAATCAGCGGTTCCGAAAATCCCGGTTGAAGGTTCATCTGGTTGGGAACAGGAAACTCGCGGGCTTTGAAAAACCGAAGGTTGACCAACTTGCGGTCAGCCTCCATGACCTTGCTCCAGTCCAGAACATCCCCAGGCTTAAGATCGATCTCCCGCCTGATGACATAGTCTTTCGTGATAAACTCGTCTTTCTTCAGTTCGACGACCGAACCGTCCTCCATGACTGTCACGCCCTGGATCTGAATCTCTCCCAAGTGCAGACGATCCGCCTCTCCGATGTTGATCGCCACATCCGCGACGGGTTCTCCTTCTCGTTTCTGAAGGGTCTTTTGAATGCGGGTATTGTAGTAACCCTGGTTTCGGTAAAGGTTCAGAATCTTGAGAAGATCCTGGCGTATAGTTCCTTCCGAATAGAAATCTCCGTTTTTTAAAGTAATCTGACCGAGGATTTCCTCAGAGGTGAAAATCTCGTTCCCTTCGACGCCGGCTTTCCCGAATCGGTAACGGGGACCTTCGTTGATTCGCACGGTGACCGCCAGCCCGTCTTTTTCTTCCACCGGACCTTCCTGGGTAACCTGGACATCCAGATACCCACGATCCAGGTACAGGTACTGAATCACTTCCAAGTCCCGTTTCATAATCGATTCCGTGTAATCCCGTCGCAGGAAAAACCAGGATGGTTTGGTTTCCATTCGCCTTCGGATCTGTCGGTCGGAGTATTCCTGGTTTCCTTCGATGGAAAGGCGAATCAAAGGCAGTTTCCTGCCTTCCTGAATGCGAAAGACGGCAACCGTCTCAAAAGGCGTCTCCTGTTCTTCCAATTCGGCCTGAATCGTGGTGCGTGGAAAGGCTTTCTGTTCATAAAAAGAGAGGAGTTTGGTTCGATAGGATTCCAGTCGGTCTTTATCCATGAAAACCGACACGTCCTCTTTCCATCCGAGCTCCGTCTGTAGTTTCTTGCTGCTGATTTCCTTGTTCCCCTCAAAGCGGACTCCCACCAGGATCGGTTTCTCCCAGACATTGTAAATCAGGCGAATCCCGCCCTCGACCGATTCCGCCTCCACATTCACATCGGCGAACTTGCCAAGCTCCATGATCTTGCGAACATCTTCCCGAAGAAGCGCCTGAAGACCGGCCTTGTAATCCTGACCGGCGCGCGTCTGGATCACACCGGCAATCTCGGCGGGGTCCACATGAACGGTTCCCTCGATCACAATCTCTGTGATCAGTTCCGTCCTCCCTGAACAAGGAAATGAAAAGACCAGCACAAAAACTATGAGAGTATAAATCCGGCGGTTCAGACTTGCACCTCCTCCACCGAAGCTTCGCGAAACTCCGGTCCGTCCTTGCCGACCTCTACGATCACCTCCGCCCCTCCCCGGAATCGGCCCTTCAGGATTTCCTCCGCAAGAGGATCCTCCAGGCGTTTCTGTATCGTCCGTTTCAGAGGGCGAGCGCCGTATGTCGGATCGAAACCTTGATCGATCAGATATTCTTTGACTTCCGGCGTGATTTGTAAATGCACGTGGTATGCGGAGAGACGCTCCTGGACCTGTTTCAGCTCGATATCCAGGATCCGGGCAATATCTTCCCGAGTCAGGGAATGAAACACCACGACCTCATCCACCCGGTTCAGGAACTCCGGCCGGAAGGTCTTTTTCAGTTCCGACATGACCTTATCTTTCATGCTCTCGTAAGAAACCTGTTCATCGTCCGTGCTGAATCCCAGCGAGGCCTTGTTCGTGATTTCGTGGGAGCCGATGTTGGACGTCATAATAAGCACGGTATGCCGGAAATCCACCCTGTACCCCGTGGAATCGGTCAGGCGTCCCTCTTCGAGCACCTGGAGAAGCATATTGTAGACATCGGGATGGGCTTTTTCGATTTCATCCAAACAAACCACACAATACGGCTTGCGCCGGACTTTCTCCGTCAACTGCCCGCCTTCATCGTGACCGATGTATCCCGGCGGCGCACCGACCAGGCGGGAGGCGGCGAATTTCTCCATGTATTCCGACATATCCACGGTAACCAGCGCATCCTGGCTGCCGAAGAGGAATTCGGCCAGGATTTTCGCCATGTGTGTCTTGCCGGTTCCCGTGGGTCCCAGAAACAGGAAGGAGCCGATCGGACGCTGCTGGTCGGCCAGCCCGGCTCGCGACCGGCGAATCGCCGTGGCCACCGTCCGAATCGCCTGCTCCTGCGATACAACCTTTTTGCGCATTTCTTCTTCCATTCGAAGCAGTCGTTCGGATTCCGCCTCCTCGATTCGGACCATCGGAATGCCGGTCCACTTAGAGACAATATATGCGATATCTTCTTCATCCACGGTGGCGATACCGGCCTGGTTACGAGAGGTTTCCCACTCACGCGTGATTTGGGCTTCCCGTTCCCGCAGCATCTCCCGCTTTCGTTTCAGATCCAGGCATTTCTCGAATTCCTCGGCCACGGTTGAGGCTTCGATTTCTTTGACGACACGATCGATTTCTTCGTCGATTTCACGCAATTCCCGTGGACGTGTTGTGGCCTGGAGACGCGCTCGGGCCCCTGCTTCATCGACCAGGTCGATAGCCTTGTCCGGCAGGTAGCGGTCCGTGACGTAACGGGCTGAGAGTTCCGAAGCGGCTCGGAGGGCCGGATCGGTAATCTTCACCCGATGATGCGCTTCGTACTTGTCTCGCAGTCCCTCCAGAATTCGGATCGTTTGCTCAACCGTGGGCGGATCGACCATCACGGTCTGGAAACGCCGTTCGAGGGCTTTATCCTTTTCAATGTACTTCCGATATTCATCCAGCGTGGTCGCGCCGATGCACTGAAGCTCACCCCGTGCAAGCGCGGGTTTCAGCATATTGGAGGCATCCATGGACCCCTCCGCTGCCCCGGCGCCGACCAGCGTGTGCAATTCATCAACGAACAAAATGATATTGCCGGACCGCCGGATCTCTTCCAGAACCGCTTTCAGACGTTCCTCGAACTGCCCGCGATACTTCGTTCCGGCTACCAGCCCGCCCAAGTCAAGCGTAATCAACCGTCGGCCCAGGAGGAGATCCGGGACGACCCGTTGCTCAATCTGTTGGGCCAGTCCTTCCGCGATCGCGGTTTTTCCCACACCGGCCTCGCCGATCAGAACCGGGTTATTTTTGGTTCGCCTGCACAGAATCTGGATCACCCGTTCGATCTCATCCTGCCGACCGATAACCGGGTCCAGTTTGCCGAGCCGGGCCAATTCAGTCAGGTCGGTTCCGAACGCATCCAGCGCGGGGGTTTTGCTTTTGCCTTTTCCGGCGGCAACCACTTCCTGCGGAACCCCGCCCATCAGACGAAGAATCTCACTGCGGGCCTTGATCAAATCCACATTGTGTTCCGCCAGGATACGCGCGGCCAATCCTTCGTTCTCCCGGATAATACCGAGCAGAAGATGTTCCGTACCGATGAAGTTCACGCCGAAAGCCTGTGCTTCCTGGTACGCAAATTCGATTGCCCGTTTGCCGCTCGGCGAGAGGGGGATCGTGCTGTCCAAGCCGCCGGTTCCTTCACGGGGGATTCGCTTGAGTATCTCACCTCGGAGAGCCTCCAGGTTGAGACCCATGTTCCGCATGGCGGTCGCCGCCACACCTTCCCCTTCGGAGATCAGTCCAAGAAGGATGTGCTCCGTGGCCGCGTGGCTGCTGCCGATGGAGGCCGCCTCTTCCTTGGCCTTCTTCATGACGAGTCGCGCACGTTCGGTAAGCCGATCAAACATCATAATGACATCCGTCCCGCAAACAATAGTCTTGAGATTCAGGATTCATGAATCCTGTTGATTTCCTTCTCCGTATACCGACGAATCCAATCGCGCAGAAATGTGGCCCGGATGGCGTCACGCTCCGTCGCGATCAGCTTCTTCCCCGCACGCTTCTGCAAATGGGCGGGGCGGCTCTGGATGATCACATCATTAATAGCCGTATAAGGAATGCCCTTTATCAAGCCGAGATCAAGCCCCATTCGCAGCTGAGAGATCAATTCCAGCGCCTCACGGGAATTGAGTACGCGCGCATGAGACAGAAGGCCGAACGCCCGCCACACTTTGTCCTCCAGGGCTGTCCGGCTTTCCACCCAGAGATCCTGCTGTGTTTTGCGTTCATTATCGACGATCTGCCGGATGATGTTCTCCAGTTTCTCGATGGTCTCTTCTTCGGATGCGCCCAGGGTCCATTGATTGGAAATCTGAAACAGGTTTCCGGCAATCTCGCTCCCTTCCCCCGCAATCCCGCGCACCGTCAGACCCATTTGTGTCACCGCAGACAATACTTTCTTGATCCGCTGCGTCATCACCAGGGCCGGAAGGTGGACCATCACCGAACAGCGGATTCCGGTGCCGACATTGGTGGGGCAGGCAGTCAGGTAACCGTAAACCGGTGAAAAGGCATAATAGATGCGCTCTTCCATCTCATCATCGAGCGCATTCACTCTCTGCCAGGCTTCGCGCAGGCTCAGGCCCGATGTCAATACCTGCAAGCGGAGATGGTCTTCCTCATTGACCATAACACTGACCATCTCGTTGCGGCCCACCACGGCATATCGTTCCATCCCGCTCTCGGCGAGTTCCCGGCTGATAAGATATCGTTCCACCAGGTATTTCCGGTCCAGCGAATCGAGCGGTTCCACAGAAAGGACGGTTGCCCCGTTCATTGAGGAGCAGTCCTGGATCGCCCGAAGAGAGGTCTCCGCGATCCGGCTCAGGTCGGAGGAACTGGCCCAGTGGGAAAACGGCATTCCGGTGATATTGCGGGCAAGCCGGACCCGACTGGACACCACAAGATCCGAGTGTTGGCCCGGAGGCACGAGCCAACCGCATGGCCGTAACAAACATTCAGGTATTTCCTGGTTCATCTCTAACTGTTGACCTTCGTTGACGACAGAGTATACCGATCCGGGAAGGTGTCCGGGGGCGCTGCGGATCTCCATGAATTCGGTGCAGAAACGGGTTCTCGTTTCCGGTCACCCTCAATGGGGACAGTCCCCCTTTTCCATATCACGGATCTTATCCCGCAGTCGTGCGGCTTCCTCGAAATTCTCGTTGTTCACCGCGTCTTGCAGCCGTTTCCGCAGGTCCGCAATGTTCCGCTCCAGAAGGATTTCCTCTCCGCATCGTCTCGGTATTTTCCCGACATGCCGAGTCTGCTTCTGAATCTTCTGGAGAAGAGGTTCGATCTCCTGCTGAAAGGTATTATAGCATTCGCCGCAGCCGAAACGCCCGCTCTCCTTGAACGAGTTATAGGTCAGTCCGCATTCCAGGCAAGTGCGTTGCAAATCCTGCTCCTCGGCCTGTTCCTCATACCCCTTCAGCAGTCCGGTCAAAAGATCCGCCACGGAGAAATGGGTATTGATCGCGGGCCCGGCAACCCCCTTTTCATGGGCACATTCCTGGCACAAATGGATGGAGATCTTCTTGTCCTCCTTGATCTGGGTCACATGAATTTTCGCCTGGTTTTTCTTGCAAATTTCGCAGATCATCGTATAAATCTCGTTCTCACCGGCCGGACAGGGCGGCGGCATTCCGTTCCGCCACCGGGATTCCGGTTTCCTGCGTGAGCTTCGTAAACGCCGACACCAGGGTCCGAGTAATCCGACCGGGCCGGCCCGTTCCGATGGTTCGCCCATCCACTCGGGTCACCGGAACCACCTTGGCCGCCGTTCCGGTCAGAAAGCACTCATCCGCCCCATATAAATCTATCAATAACATATTACGTTCTTCTGTGGGAATCTCCAAGCCGGCGGCTAGCTCAAGCACCGAATGTCGGGTGATTCCGGGCAATGCCCCCGCGAGTACCGGCGGGGTTAGAACCCTCCCATTTTTCACAATGAAAACATTGTCCGCCGTCGCCTCCGCAACATACCCCAGGTGGTTAAGGAAAATAGCCTCTTTTGCGCCGTAGCGATTGGCTTCCAGTTTCGCCAGAATGTTATTCAGGTAGTTCAGGGACTTGATCTGCGGTGGGCAAGATTCGGGGGAGTTGCGGCGGATCGCCGTCGTCATAACCGCCAGGCCGTTCTGATAATCTTCTTCAGGATACAGCTTGATTGTGCCGACAATGGCAATCAGGCTGGGTTTGGGGCACGCGCTCGGATCAAGACCCAGGTTGCCTTTGCCGCGAGTCACCACCACACGACAATAAGCGTCCTTGTCCGTGAATCCGTTCTCGCAGGCTACCCGGCAAATCACATCGATCATCTCATCCGCTGTCCACGGCACATCCAACTGGATAACTTTCGCGCCCTGCTGCAGCCGGGCAATATGCAACTCCGGTCGAAACAGGCGCCCGCCATAAATGCGCATACCCTCGAAAACTCCATCGCCATACAGCAGCCCGTGGTCGAACACCGATATCTTGGCTTCGCTTTCGTCGTATAAGCAACCGTCGATATAAACCTTCATTTTCATTCTACTCAACTTTCGCATGGTTCCTGATTCCTCAACAGGCAAAACCTAGTCTAACGCACAGAACGAATGCTCACAACATTGACCGCGTATACGGGGAGAGACGTCCCTCGGCAAGTTCCAGGATACGGTCGGATTGCCGGGCCAGGTCGAGGTTGTGGGTCACCATGATGATCGTAAGCCCGTATTCCCCCCGAAAAGAATCCACCAGTTTCATCAACTCTTCCCCGTTCCGCGCATCCAGGTTTCCGGTCGGTTCATCCATCAAGAGAATATCGGGGCGATTGACCAGCGCACGGGCCACCGCCACCCGCTGACGCTCACCGCCGGAGAGCTGGGCCGGACGGTGACGCGCCCGTTCCGAAACCCCTACCTGAACCAAAAGGTCCCAAGCCCGCCGTTGTGCTTTCGAGTGAAACTCTCCTGCCATCAGGCTCGGCAGGAGAACATTCTCCAGCGCCGTAAACTCCGGAAGGAGATAATGAAACTGGAAAACAAAACCCAGGGTGCGGTTCCGAAGCGTGTCGGCCTGGTGATTCTTGAGGGCAGCCGTGTCCACACCCCGAATCCTGACCTCTCCCTCGGACGGACGATCGATCACGCCGAGCAAATGCAGCAACGTGCTTTTGCCGCTACCGGATGCCCCAATGATGGAAACAAATTCACCGGCCTGGACCCTCAAATCCACTCCGGTCAGCACATGCAGGTCCGTATCGCCACTTCGATACGTCTTTCGAAGTGAACGGGCTTCCAGGATCGGAGCAGGATCATTGGAAAAAATCTCATTCATGGATTCTTGGGATTCCATCATTTATGTCCGGGCCTACTCGTATCGCAGAGAGTCAACCGGCTGCTGTCGCGCCGCCCAGGATGCCGGGAACAGGCTCGCTACCAGGCTCACCACAAACGTATAACCGATCACTCCAAACACGTCGCCCCATTCCACCCGTACGGGCAGATACTGCAAATAATAAACCTGACCGTCACCAGGCATCTCGATCCCCACACGTCGAATGAATTCGCACACGGCCAGCCCCAACCCCAACCCCGAAAACACCCCAATCGCACCGATCAAGAGTCCCAAAAGCAAAAAAATCCGCAGGACACTCGAATGCCTGGCCCCGACGGCGCGCAACAGGCCGATATCCCGCGTCTTAACCATCCCCACCATGAAAAGCGTCGTGAGTATATTGAATGTCGCCACCAGAATGATGATCCGAAGGATATAGCTCATCACCCGCTTCTCATACACCAGCGCTTCAAAAAACTCCTTGTTCATCGTCATCCACGTCACCGGAAAGCCATCCAGACGGTTCTCTCTCGGTTGCCCTTTGTTATAGCGTTCCACAAGGCGAATGATTCGTTCCGCCGTCTCTTCCGTCGCCCGCTCGGAGAAATCCTTGAGAGCCATGGAATACGCCCCCACACGCCCCACAAGGTCATACAAATACTGTGCTTCCCGGATCGAGATATAGACCCAATTCAGATCGAATTCATAATGTCCCGTTGAGAAAACACCAACCACCTCAAATGTACGCACGCGGGGCATCGCACCCTGGGGCCTGTCCTTACCGCTGGGCGGTGCGGTGAGTGTGATGGTTTGCCCGATCGCCTCCCGCATCGCTTCGGCTTCTTCGCTCTTGGATGCCCGGCGCGGGGGATAAATCCCGAAGTAATACTTGGCCATCTCCTTCCCCACAACAATCCCCGGCAACTGCGGTTCGGCAACCTCGATAATCGGAATCATTTCCGTTGCCGAATCCGGGGATGGACGCGCCCGCCGCAATCGGTCCAGACTGCCCACAAGCAACTTCCGATCGAGATCCGATACGGAACTCTCATAAGCCGGATCAATTCCACGAACCAGAACACCCCCATAAGAGGACTGTTTCTCCACTTGAGCCAGCGCAAAACTCTCAATCAGCGGCGCCGCTGCCACAACATTCGGATCTTCCGAGAATACTGCCGGAAGGTGCGGCGAATCCGGCAGAGATCCCTGATAGGCGGTATACACCAGGTTGGATCGCCCGCTCAGAATTTTCTCCCGAAGGTCCTTGCCGAATCCGTTCATCACGGAAAGAACCACAATCAACGAGGCCACTCCCAGCGCCACACCCGCCATCGAAAGCATCGCAATGATGAAAACAAATGTCACCCGACCTTCGGGTTTCAAATAACGTTTGGCAATAAACCATTCGAATCGCATGAGCGTTCTTCCGGCTTTTGAAAGCGCGCTTTCTTCTCCCTCTCCCTCCGGGAGAGGGTTGGAGTGATGGAATTGGATCTCGAGCCATGGCTTACATGCCAGAATACCGGAGACCTTTCCCGCGGGGTAGGAAGGGGCGGATGAGGAGACCGTTTGCCTATCGGAAAGACTGCCGCATAATGATGGGGGAGAAGAATGACATGAGAGACGACAAAAGGATAAGCCTTGTGGAAAGCGCGGAACGACAAAAATCGGCCGGGCCGCGCGATATCCCTTTCAAACTGGTCGCCGATTTCGAACCGAAAGGAGACCAGCCCAAAGCCATCGAACAGCTGGTGGCAGGGCTGGAGCAGCGTCACAAGTTCCAGACCCTGGTCGGCGTCACCGGCAGCGGCAAAACCTTCACCATGGCGAATGTCATCGCCCGGATCAACCGCCCCACCCTGGTCATCTCGCACAACAAGGTCCTGGCGGCGCAACTGTACAGCGAGTTTCGCGAATTCTTCCCCGAAAACGCCGTCGGATATTTTGTTTCTTATTATGATTTTTACCAACCGGAGGCCTATTTGCCCAAGACAGATACCTACATCGAAAAGGAAATCACAATTAACGATGAAATCGAGCGTCTTCGCCTTGAGGCCACCACCAATCTCATGGAACGTCGCGACACGATCATCGTAGCCTCCGTGTCGAGTATTTACGGCTTGGGATCACCGGAAGATTACCAGGAAATGATTCTGCCCATCGCGACCGGCCAGACCACGCCGCGTCAAAAAATGCTGCGGAAACTCGTGGACCTTCAGTACAACCGAAACGATGTAGATTTCCACCGTGGGACTTTCCGGGTGCGTGGCGATGTCGTCGAAATTTTCCCCGGATATGGAGAGCATCCCTACCGGGTGGAACTCTGGGGGGATGACGTCGAGCGGATTCTCGAGATCCATCCGGTAACCGGCGAGGTAATGGGCGAACACAGTCGAATCACGATTTATCCCGCACGGCACTATGTCACCGCGCCGGAACGGCTGATGCGGGCCATTGAAACGATCCGCGTGGAATTGCGCGAGCGGCTGATGGAATTGAAACAGCAGGGAAAACTATTGGAGGCGCAACGCCTGGAACAGCGGACACTGTATGACCTGGAATGCCTTCAGGAGATGGGCATGTGTCATGGAATCGAGAACTATTCCCGGCATCTCGACGGCCGCGCGCCCGGCGAGCCGCCACACACCCTGATCGACTATTTCCCGGATGACTACCTGATGATCGTTGATGAATCGCACATCATGTTACCGCAGGTTCGCGGAATGTCCGGCGGCGACCGAAGCCGCAAAGAAACACTGGTGGAGTACGGGTTTCGATTGCCCTCCGCGTTAGACAACCGCCCCCTGAACTTCGAGGAGTTCTGGAACTCCATCCATCAGGCCATCTTTACTTCCGCCACACCGGGGGATCTGGAACTGCAATGCAGCGGGCAGATTGTCGAGCAGATCATCCGTCCTACAGGTCTGGTCGATCCGATGGTAACGGTTCGTCCTGCAACCAACCAGGTAGACGATCTCATCGGACGCATTCAGGAACGCGTCGGACGGGGTGAGCGAACATTAGTCATAACACTTACGAAGCGCATGGCGGAGGACCTGGCGAATTATCTTTCCGATCTCGGAATCAAGGTCCATTACCTGCACTTCCAGGTCGATACGATTGAGCGCGTAGAGATTCTGGAGGGGCTTCGGTCCGGTGAATTCGATGTAGTCGTGGGTGTAAATTTACTGCGGGAGGGATTGGACCTGCCGGAGGTTTCATTAGTGGCGATTCTGGATGCCGATAAAGAGGGATTTCTGCGGGATGAGCGGTCGCTGATCCAGACCTGCGGACGTGCGGCGCGGAATGTAGCCGGCGAGGTCATCATGTACGCCGATGAGCCGACCGGCTCCATGAAACGGGCCATCGCGGAAATGAACCGCCGTCGCAATCTCCAGCTGGAGTTCAACGAACAGCACGGCATCGTTCCCCAGAGCATTCGGAAAGAAATCCGCTCCATGCTGGAAACGCGCTCCGCTAAAAAACGCGAGACATCCGAGTTGCTGTTCCGGATCGGTGATGCCGTCGAACTGAAAGGCAAGAGCGTAAAAGATGCGGTAGCCGAACTGAAACGACGGATGGTGGATGCCGCTAAAAATCTCGAGTTTGAAAGGGCCGCCATCTACCGGGACAAGATTATCGAGTTGGAGCAAACCGGCTCGTTCGGCCCCGGTTTCGAAGCCATGGAGAAAGTGGAACAGATTCGCGAAAAGGGGAGAAAGGAACGAAGGAGAAGAAAATAAGCAGATTTCTCCCCAACGAGGCTATTTCCCCGGCACGAACGGTGGAACTGTGACAATCGCCAACACCCCGGACCGAGGCAATTCCCAGGAAATCTCCACACGCCCGTTGTGGAGCTTCCATCTGTCCAGCGGCAACACACTTCCATCCAGGCGCACCTCACGCACCATGGTATCGGAAAGCACACTGATCGTCTTCGCCTGCACAAAATGGATATACACGGTCTGCCTGACAGTCCCCGCGAAGAAACAAGCCGCATCCATACGAAACGGACCATACTCCGTTTCCTCTCCCTCATGCCCGGAACCGAAGAACAGGGCGTTCTCACCATCCAGAAAAGCCAATCCGGTCAGTCGATTTTCCATTCGTAACGGTTCTGCCTCAAAGTTCCCTGCCCGCTGAACCGGCAGAAAAACACAGGCACTTTGATACGACCCTCCCGAACCCATATCCTGTACGTTCATAAAAAACACGCGCGATTTCGCCTCTTTCGCCCCCGGATCGGTTTCCCGGAACACTTCAGGTTGCATAAGGTCCTCGCGCCCCACCGTAAACATGGCGAAATCCGCTACTTTAATTCCAACAGTAGTCCCGGTCGCATTCCGGATCTTTTCCGCATCCGTCTTGAAGTGCCATACAGGACCCGACAGGTACGCGCCGCTTGCCGAGGGAATGGCTTCATCGAACACCGCGCAAGCCCTCTCGGGGCAATGAATCACCGTTCGGGAATGCCGAACCGAGTCCGGTCCCGATCCGATGTCACGCATCGAACGAACAAGCGTAATCCCGGCAAGTCTCCGTTCGAAAATACGGATCGGTGGTTGACTGAGAAGCCTGTCAGGGGCCTGCAACAGAGAATCTTTGTAATATGAGTACAAATCGGATTCCGGCCGTTTCTCTACCGGATGGATTACCAGCGTATTATCATCCCCCATCATCATCGTTCGCGGGGAATGCCAGTTCCGCTCCACCAGAAGGCCCTGGATACGTTTCATATCGTCCGGCATTGTATCTTCTGCTGAGATATGGAATGTTCCGGTGAAGAAATAGAGGATAGTTGTGAAGTAAAGTACGGATTTCAGTGTGGGAATGTTGTGCATGTACACCGTCCGATTCTCATGGAGATCACATATCAAATTGGCAGGATTCCTTCCTGCCCCCCTCCAAGGAAAGAGAAGCAGCCTGTTTACAATAGTTCTTTAATTATCTTAATGTTTAATTTTAATTCTTAATGCTTAATTGACTCAGTACGCGAATCTTGCATTCAGCACAAACCGACTGATCCGGGGCGCAACCTGGCTTGGAAGAAGCCCGTACTCGCCGAAAATTTCCTCGCGCGTGCCGTGTTCGATCACACGGTCCGGGAGTCCGAGGCGCATCACCGAAATGTCGTGCAACCCCTCATCCTCAAGCGCCTCGCAGACCGCCCCACCGAATCCTCCATCCAGTACATGATCTTCATAGGTCACAACATGCGTGTGGGTCTGCGCCAACTGGTTCAGCAGGTCCCGATCCAGAGGTTTGACAAACCGCATGTTGACTACCGTAGGATCCAATCCGCTGGAGGCCAGGAGCGCGGCGGTCTCCCGTGCAAACTCCACCATCGTACCCAGCGCAAGGATCGCCAGCCGGGTTCCTTTATGCAAGACATCCGCTTTCCCGATCGGCAGCGGCGATTCATCCACATTCCACGGTACACCCGTCCCGAAACTTCTCGGATAGCGCACCGCAAACGGGCCATTGTGCGCCAAACCTGTCCACAGCATCTGCACCAGCTCCCGTTCGTTCGATGGAGCGCAAAGCGCCATGTTCGGCATACTGCGCAGAAAGGCGATATCATACAGTCCCTGATGTGTGGCTCCATCTGCCCCGACAACTCCGGCGCGGTCCATGGCGAAAATAACGGGCAGATTCTCGATGCACACATCATGGTAAATCTGGTCGAACGCCCTCTGGAGAAACGTGGAATAAATCGCTACAACGGGACGTTTCCCGTTTACTGCGAGACCGGCGGCCAGGTCCACCGCATGTTGCTCCGCAATAGCCACATCAAAAAACCGTTCCGGGAACCGCTCGGAAAACTCGATCAGTCCCGTGCCCGAGGCCATCGCGGCGGTAATCGCCGTGACATCCGGATTCTTCTCCGCCATCCGGCAAACCGTCTTGCCGAACACCGAGGTGTAGGTCCAGCCGGGCCGCTTGATAATCTGTCCGGTCACTCGGTCGAATGCCGACAGGCCATGATAGGTCGTCGGGTCTCTCTCCGCCGGTTTGTACCCGCGTCCTTTCTCCGTCAGGACATGCACCAGGATCGGGCCTTTCAGCTGACGAACATTCTCAAACGTGTCAATAAGAACTTTCAAATCGTGGCCGTCAATCGGCCCGAAATAGCGGAATCCCAGCTCCTCAAACAGCAATCCGGGAATTATCAGACCCTTGCAGACCTCCGCGAGTTTCAGAGCCCCTTTCTGCACCCGTTCGCCAATGGAGGGTATCCGAAGAAGGATTTTTTCCAATTCTTCGCTGAAACGGTTGTAAACCTGGCCGGTGATAATCCGGTTCAGGTATCTTGCCCAGCCGCCCAAGTTGGGCGAGATCGCCATTGCATTATCGTTCAGAATCACCAGGAAATTCGTGTCCAGTCTTCCCGCGTGGTTCAGTCCCTCCAGCGCAACTCCGCCGGTCAGCCCCCCATCGCCAATCACCGCCATAACATTGTATGTCTCGCCCTTCAAATCCCGCGCCAGAGCCATGCCCAGCGCCACGGAAATGGAAGTACTGGAATGCCCCGTCCCGAAATGGTCGTGCGGACTCTCACAGCGGCGCGGGAATCCGCTGATTCCATGAAACTTACGAAGCGTGTGGAATTGCTCCCGACGTCCGGTGAGGATCTTGTGGGGGTATGCCTGTGCGCCGACATCCCAGACAATCTTGTCTTCCGGGCTGTTGAACACCCGATGCAGTGCGATGGTCAATTCCACCGTCCCCAGATTGGGGGCGAGATGCCCGCCCGTTTTCGACACGGAATCAATCAGGAACTCTCGAATGGCTTCCGCCAGGTCCGGCAGCTGCTCAACCGGAAGCGCCTTGAGATCCGTGGGTGAATTGATGGTGGCAAGCAGGTCTTGTCCCTTGAGTGGCGTAATTTCCTCCGGAGATTTTGTGCGTTCGGCAATAGGTTGCATGGGTACGCTCTATGGAATCCAAAACCCGCGTCAATTCCGCCGCTGGGTGATTTTGCCGGCCAGAACACTCAGGGGGATTCCTCGTGGACCGCAGGCTTGGAGGATATCTTCGGCTTTCGAAAGTAATTCGGAAGATCGCCGACGAGCCGTTTCCAGTCCAAGCAGCCCCGGATAGGTCAATTTCCCCAACTCCGCATCCCGGCCCGTTGTCTTCCCCAGTTCTTCCTCCGTCCCTTCCACATCCAGGATATCATCCGTTACCTGGAAGATCAAACCGACAGTTTCACCAACGGATCGAAGGGTCTCAAGGTCATGCGCGTTGCCGCCGGCGAGAATGCCCCCAACGGTGAGCGATGCCCGAAACAGCGCAGCCGTTTTCCGGCGATGAATAAACTCCAGGTGGCTTTCCGTCCCGCCGCCCATCCGTTCGGAGATCAGGTCTACCGCCTGCCCCGCCACCATCCCTTCCGCCCCGCTGCCGTCGGCCAGCTCGCGAACGACATCCAGCGCCCGCTCCTTGAAAGGATCGCCGATCTGCCCGATGGTGAAAAACGCATGGGTCAACAGGGCATCCCCCGCAAGCAGGGCCATGGCCTCGCCGTACACCTTGTGACACGTTGCCAGCCCGCGCCGAAGGTCGTCATCATCCATGCAGGGAAGGTCATCGTGGATCAGCGAATACGTATGAATCATCTCCACGGCGCAGGCGGCACGCAGCAGCGCATCTGCCAAGCCGGGATCGCGGCTGCCTGCCCAATCCCCCCGCTCGATCTCCGGCGGCTCCAGTCCCATCACAAAATCCGCTCCCGCAAGCACACAGATCGGGCGAAGACGTTTCCCGCCCGCCTCGAGGGTATAGCGCATCGCCTCAAATAACGTCGAGGCCGGCCCCTCACACGGCGGCACATAGCCGAACAGATGCCCATCCACTAATCCCTTCCGGCGATTGAGATAATCCTGAAGGTTAAACAGGGAATTGGAATCCATTGTCGCTGTATCCAGGGTCCTTAGTCTGCTCTAATCGCTTCCTCACCCCTTGTCCACCTCGTCCACTATTCCGTCCGCCTCCCCCTCTCCGTACTCGAAAAGGGGGCCGGGGGGAGGACAATCACCAGTATACTCGGATTCTCCCGACAGGAAAGAAACCGGATTCCCTGTTGCCGGGATAAAAAATGTGTTACCCATCTCCCCGAACATCTGTTGCCTGTCTCTCCAGCCCAAACAGCGGGGGGCAGAGGGAATATGGAATGTGTGAGGATCTTTGTAAAAACATTTCAGTTACCGGACAATAGGACAAAATCCATGAATGACACAGAGCAAGTCTCATGCAAGATACCTCCTCTCAACGCGGAACAAATCCGGTGGCGATGGAAGATTCTAACCGCCACATATTTCAGTTATGCCGGTTATTACCTCTGCCGAAAAGCATTCTCCATCTGCAAGAAGAGCATCGGAGATGAGTTCTCGCTGGATGCGCTGGATCTGGCAAATATCTGGACCGCCTTTCTGATTGCCTACATGGTGGGGCAATTTCTGAATGGAATCCTGGGACGGAAAATGGGACCTCGGTTGCTGCTTTTAACCGGCATGGCGATATCACTCGGATGCAATGTTGTTTTCGGATTCGCAAATTCCTACGCAACGTTTATCGGATTCATGATCCTGAACGGGCTGGCCCAGGCCAGCGGATGGCCCGGCAATGTGGGCGGAATAGCGCACTGGCTTCGCAAGGAAGAGCGTGGTTTGTATATGGGTGTCTGGTCCACGAACTACCTGGCAGGGAATGTCGGCGTGAAATTCATAGCCGGGTTTATGCTGACGTACGCAGGATGGCGGTACTCGTTCTGGGCATGTTCTCTGGGAATGGCAGTCATCTGGCTTCTGTTCTATTTCTTCCACCGCAACCGTCCCGAAGATGTGGGGCTTCCACCGATTGTCACCCAGGACGAGGAGGTAAAATCCGAAGAGGCTGCGGAAGCCGAGGCCCGAGCCGGGGCTTTTCTGGGGTTCTTTCGAGTTCTGACCAATCCCGTGGTCGTGCTGATGGGCATTACTTATTTCACATTGAAGTTTCTGCGCTACGCGCTGGATTCCTGGCTGCCGTATTTTCTCTCGCAAAGCAGTTTTCAAGTGGAAGGAGATATTGCAGCCTATTACTCCTCGGTATTCGATCTGGCCGGATTTGCGGGCGTGATTCTGTCGGGTTGGGCGCTGGACAAGGTTTTCAAGGGTAACTGGCGTTTGCTCTGCGCAATCATGACCGCCGGGATGACCATTGCATACATCCTGGTGATTCAGTATGGGTACATCGGGCCGTTCACGCTGGCTTGTCTGTATGGGTTGGTCGGCTTCATGTTGTACGGCCCGGACACCATTCTGAACGGTGCGGGCGCAGTCGCCACCGCCGGACCGCGTGATGCACTTTCCGCGGTGGGAGTGATTGACGGAATCGGCAGCATCGGCCCGATTGTCCAGGAGCAGGTCATCGGAAGGATTTATCGCTATTACGGAAGCTATGAGCCATTTAAAATCATTTGCGTTTACATGAGCGCGACAACAACTCTGCTGCTTCTGCTCTTGATTCTTCAAGCATGGTGGAAAAATCGTTCCGCCGGGAGGTCCTCGTGATCGGAATCGGTATAGTCGGTTTAGGAAAAAGCGGTCTGGATATTCATGTGCCGTGTATTGAGGCCACCACAGGCTTCCAGGTGGTCGCCGGATGCGATGTCACACCCGAAAGACGGCAACTGGCGGAACAGCGCATCCCCGGCATCCGGACATACAGCGATTTAGACGAATTTCTGGCGGATAAAACCATTAACCTGGTCATTATCACTACGCCTACGGCAAGCCATGAGGCCATCGCTCTGAAAGCCATTGCCGCCGGAAAAGACCTGTTGATCGACAAACCCATGGCGCTGGACTTGGCGGGAACCGACCGGATTCTGGACGCCGCGCAAAACGCCGGGCGAATGGTCACCATGTTTCAGAATCGCCGGTGGGAGCCGGGATTTCAACGCATTCAACAATTGCTGAAAGATGGCATCGTCGGAAAGATCTTAGGAATCGAGTCAAGACGTATCCGTTTCGATTCGACATTCAATTATCCTGCTCAGGAGTTTCGACCCACTTGGCGTCAGGAAAAGGCTTACGGCGGTGGGGTAATCTATGATTGTGTACCGCACGATGTCGATCAGATTCTGCTTCTGGCGCCGGGAGCAATCGCAAGCCTGTATGCCGAGACCAAGACCGCCGTATGGTCAACGGAGGTCGAAACGGCCTATTTCGCCAGTCTCATCTATCGGGACGGATTGAATGCGAAGGTCGAGAACTGTCGGATTTCGCCGCACGGGCTTCCGCGCTGGTATGTCCTGGGAGAAGAAGGATCGATCCTTTTAGAGAGCGACAAGGGACCGGCAGTTGTAAAGCGAACTGTCGCCAAGTCTGCGCGTGTACGCACCATCGAGGAATCCACCCATCCGGTTCCCGATGCCATTCGCCCGGAAGGGATTTTATTTTATCAGAACCTGATTCGGGTACTCGAAGGCAAAGAGGATACGCTGATGGTGACACCGGAGTACGCACGCCGGGTGATGGCGATCATGGAGGCTATCCACATCTCCGCCAGAGAAAACAGGGTTGTGAAAGTGGACGGGGAAGGCTGACAGATCCGGGAATTGAACATTGTGAACCTGGTAGACCAGCCATAGTCTCATTCGAGACCCATCGTATCAGAACAGCCCGACGATTTTGCCGTCAGGGAACAGGTCAATTTTTTCCGCAGCCGGAACCTTCGGCAGTCCCGGCATCAACATCATATCGCCGGTCAGGACGACCAGGAATTCGGAACCGCTTCGAATTTGCACATCCTGCACTTGAAGCCGCCAGTCGGTCGGCGCACCCAGTCGGGTCTTATCATCGGTCAGGGATAACTGTGTTTTAGCCATACAGACCGGAAGACCGTCGAGTCCCTGGGCGGTGATTTCCCGGATGCTCTTCTCCGCTTTCGCAGCGTAATCCACACCCTCCGCGCGGTAAATCTCGCGCGCGACAGTTTCGATTTTCTGCTTCACCGGAACATCCAGAGGATAGATCGGTTCGAATTGCGCGGAATGCTGTTCCATCTGTTCGATGACGGCCTGCGCCATTTCGATCCCGCCTTCTCCCCCGCACGCCCACACCTCCGAGACGACCGCTTTCGCTCCAAGGTCCTCACAGAATGCCTTCAGCGCCTTGATTTCGTTGTCCGTATCGCGCGGGAAACGGTTGATCGCCACCACGGAAGGCACTTTGAACTTGCGGATGTTTTCAATATGCGCCTGGAGATTGCAGCACCCTTTCAGCATGGCCTCCACATTCTCGGTGTTCATCTCGGCCACCGCCGTTCCGCCGTGGAGTTTCAGAGCGCGAACGGAAGCGACAATGACAACAGCGTCCGGTTTCAGCCCGGCGGCTCGGCATTTGATGTCGAAAAACTTCTCCGCCCCCAAATCCGACGCGAACCCTGCCTCGGTAATGCAATAATCCCCCAACTTCAGTCCCATCCGTGTCGCAATCACACTGTTGCAGCCGTGCGCGATGTTGCCGAACGGTCCGCAATGCACAATGGCCGGTGTATTCTCCACGGTCTGGACCAAGTTCGGCTTGATGGCTTCTTTCAATAAAACGAGCATGGAACCGACCACTTTCAATTCCTCGGCCCGGACTCGCCTCCCCTCGCTTGTGTAAGCCACCGTGATATTCCCCAACCGGCGCCGGAGATCCTCCATGTTGTCACACAGGGCCAGGATGGCCATGATTTCAGAGGCCGCCGTAATAACAAAACCCGTCTGACGAGGGATTCCATTTGCCCGCCCTCCCAGGCCGATCACAATGTCCCGAAGCGTTCGATCCGCCAGGTCGATAGTGCGGGGCCACTCCACCCGCCCAATGTCAATCTCCAGTTCATTCCCTTTCAGGATGTGGTTGTCGATGATCGAGGCGAGAAGGTTGTGCGCTGTGGTGACAGCATGGAAATCGCCCGTGAAATGCAGGTTGATCTCATCCATCGGGAGTACCTGGGAATACCCGCCACCCGCCGCCCCACCCTTGATACCAAAAGTCGGACCGAGAGAAGGCTCCCGAAGGCACAGACAATGACGTTTCCCCATCTTGCCGAACGCCTGAGCCAACCCGATGGACGTGACAGTTTTCCCTTCCCCAGCGGACGTCGCTGTCATCGCCGTCACAAGAATCAGGCGTCCGTTTGGCGAATCAACCAGGCGATCCGGCACATCCAGGTGTATTTTCGCCTTGTATTTCCCGTAAAGATCGATGTCTTCTTCGGTCAACCCGATGGACTTCGCAACCTCAGTTATCGGCTTTAACCGTGTCGCCTGTGCAATTTCGATATCGCTCCGCATATTCCCACTCCTTCTTCCTGGCGATCTCAAACATTAGACGAAATTATAGTGGCTGCTTTCAACGGATTGAATGGCGGTTTCGAAGCACGTTCCGATCCGCCGCGCGGGGGACACAACCTATATCTGTATTGACTTGTTTGGTATAGTCGGCTTCCGTCAGCCCGAATTCGTGCTACAATATAATGTCGAAGTCCGGGTTTGTAGACAAGATTGATTTAAGGAGAAGAAATCATGCGAAGAGACGCCATCCGGGGATTCACTCTGATCGAACTGTTGATCGTCGTGGCAATTATCGGGATTCTGGCGGCAATTGCCGTTCCCAACTTCATGAATGCGCGAACGCGGGCCAAGATCGCACGTGTGCAGGGCGATTTCAGCGCGCTGGCGAACGCTTTGGAAACCTATCGTCTGGATAATGGGCGATACATCAGCCGCGCGGGAAACCTCTCCGAGCCCAGAAGGTTCTATCCGTTGACTTCACCGGTCTCCTATATCAGCCAGGGCCGCTGGCCCGATCCCTTTGCAACAGAGTACATAAAGGCCCCTGACGGCGATCCCATGAACTATTGCTACGAATCGGATGGATGGCCTGAAGCTTACGCAGGCTATATGACCAAGAAACTAAACAACTCGCCACATGTTTTTTTACATGGGAAACAGAATGCCTATCAGTACGCTCTGATTTCTTGCGGACCGGACATGGATTTGCAGGCAGATGCCGGCGCAAAAAGCCAGCCTCAGGATGTGTTTTTCCTGTACGATGCAAGCAACGGCACAACCAGCAACGGGGATGTGATCCGATTCGGTCCGTAAGGAAAACCGGGCGGCGGTCAATTCGCTTCCGCTAATCGCTCTCTTCCGAGCGCGGCTGCTCCCAGAATAACCGCATCATCCCCCAACTCGGAGGCCACAACGCGGACATTTTTGCAGCAGATCGGAAAAGCAATCTTAAACGCTTTCTTTCGAACCTGCTTCACAAAAAGTTCCGGCAAGGCCTCTACAACCCCACCGCCCAGAACCACAACCTCCGGACTGAGAATGTTCAGCAGGCTTCCCACGGCAATGCCCAGGTATTCGCAAGCGGTCTTGAGGACTTTTTCAACAACCGGATCGTTCGCCTCGAAGGCTTTCTTCAGTACGCTGCTTGTGATTTGGCTCATATCCCCTTTTACCAATTCATGAATAATCGACGATTTCCCGGCCCGAATTGCAAACTCAATTTCACGCTGAATGGCCGTGCGGCTTGAAAAAGCTTCCAGACACCCTCGGTTCCCGCATCCGCAGACCGGGCCGTCCGGATCCAGAATCATGTGTCCCAATTCGCCGCCGTTCAGACTGAACCCATGGTGCAGCCTCCCGTTGATGATCACCCCACCGCCGAGGCCGGTTCCCACAAAAAGCCCGATCACATCCTGCACCCCTCTTGCCGCACCGTAGACGAGTTCCCCGTATGTGCCGACATTCACATCATTATCCACAAATACGGGAACCGAAATCCGGGATTCCAGTTCATCTTTGAGATGAACATCGACAAATTTCAGGTTCGGGGTGTCGATAATGATGCCACGAATCGGATCAAGCGGCCCCGGTGCGCCCACACCGGCCGATGCAATATCACTCATTTGGAGACCGGCCTCTTCAACCGCCTCCCGGGCACAGGCCGCCATCCGGTCCAATACATCGGCGGGACCCTTTTCTGATTTTGTCTTTCGTTTGCTTCTGGATAAGACCTTTCCGTCCGGATCGACTACCGCAGCGAGAATCTTTGTTCCACCTAAATCAATGCCCAGAACCGGGCGATCCTGACGATTGACGTTCAACGGAGATTCCTTTCTTTGTCAGGTGAGAATATCCTCAATTTCCGCTACCAGATTTTCAATACTCTTGAGGTCCTTCCGGCGGCCCTTCTTCGGCTTGACATCCAGTCTTCGGATGCTGGAGATAACCTGGTCATACTGTTCCGATGTCAGTTCAAGGTCGGAGTCCTCCAAACCCATTGCCTCCACATTCTCCACCAGGCGTTGGATCATTGCGGACCCCCGGACAGAGTAAAAATCAACAATTTCCTGAAAAAGAGACCGCAGGCGGCGCAACTCCAAAAGCAACTCTTCACGTTGTTCTTTTGTAATTTTCGAGGGTACTTTCTGTTGACGAGGTTTGCGGGATGCGGATTTCGATACCATGGTGTCTTCCTATGCCTTTTTCCCCTGCCTTCTCGCTGAGAAAGCACATTGCAGGCAACAAACGAGAATAGCAAATCCGTGCTATCCTACTCCCAGTATACGAGCGAGCTTGGCCTGCAATTCCAGCTGCACAGCCCGGGGGGAGCGATTCCCATTGATTACTTCAAACCCAAACCTTTCCTGAAGCCCCGAAAATTCGGTCTGGACACGCCGTTGATACTTGACGAAGCTGTCGAACATATCCTGCGAGATGCCGATATCCATCCCGGATTCCCAGTAATCCAGGGTACTGTGTTTCTCAAAATTGCGTTCGATGAGATTCTTGGGACTGACTTTCAGATAGAAAACCGCATCCGGGACAAGCGCCACACCTAGCAGAAGGTCCTCAATCCACTTGCGTTCGATTCCGCGCACATAGGCCCGCGCGAGCAGAGTATAGATGTAACGATCCGCCAGAACGATGAATCCGGCGCGCAAAGCGGGAATGATTCGGTTCTCCAGTTGGTCCATGAAATCGGTCGTGTAAAACAGATTCATGGTGATGCGTCCCATCACATTCCCCTGCTTGGCCTTATCAAGTTCGGGACTGATGAGGTTGGACCGACGCAATCCCATACTGACCGTGGCGCGTCCGTGCCCCTCCAGCCAGTCGTTCAGCATGGCGATCTGGGAGCTTCGCCCGGAACCGTCTGCCCCCTCAATCACGATCAGGCTTCCCTGCAACTCGTCCAGATTGACACAGGGAATCCCTTTGCCGTACCAGGATTTGGGTTTGTGGGGAGAGGTCGTCATCACTTTTTTCCTCGCAGCCGATAAGATGCCAAGTCGATGCGTTCCGCCACTATCCTGCGAACCTCCTGTTGCATCACCTCGATCGATTGTGTCGCATCGATTACCACGAAACCGAATTCGTCGGTCATCTTGTCATATTCATCATTGATTTTCCCCTGGAAAATCGAGAAACACTCATAAGGATCCTTGGAAAACCCCATGTCCATTCCTGCTTCGTGATATTTCAGAACAGGCCGCCCGGAAAGGATGCGGTCCAAGGCGACCTGAAGAGGGGCCTTGAAGAAGAGAGTGATATCGGGAACAGTGGCAAAATTGTAAAGGGAACGAACCCATTCCCGGTCGCAACCACGTGTCGAGTCGCGTGCAAAGGCCGTAAACTTATACCGGTCGCACAAGACGATATATCCGGCCTTGAGAAGAGGAAGGACCTGACGTTCCCACCGATCGGCGAAATCCGTGCAATGAATCAGGCAAAATGTCGTCGGAGTGAGCAGATTCTGATTCTTCCCCCTCTTGGTGGCGCTTTTAACAAGGTCCGAAGAGTTCCACTCGGTGAAAAAGACCTTGACACCCTCCAATTCGAGCCACCGTCTCAGCAAATACACCTGCGTGGACTTTCCGGAACCGTCCAATCCTTCTACTGCAACAAGTTTCCCTTTCATTTCTTCGATTCTCCATCATCCGCATCGAATGATCGTTCGATGCACTTTTCCTGTCCCCGAATCAGGATGCGGACTTGATTCGATCCAAAAGAGCTAAAGGAAAAAACTTCAACCCCTTACGGTTTCCTATCAGTATTACACCGACGCACAACAAAAGCAATCCCTTGACGAACATTTCATCGGAACGTGCCAAGTGCAATCAGACTGTTCCATTTGGAAATTAGTGAGTTTTTTGTGTGTGAAACTTGCGTGGTTCGGAGGGTTGATCCGGACCGTTCGATGATCGTTTCCGCCTGGTGCGCACACCGTTCCGGGCAGGCCACCTGGGTACGCAACCGTTCGTTCTCCTCTTCCAACGGATTGCGTTTCCGTTTCCGGCCCCGATGGTCATCCCGCAACGCCCGATACGCCCCCTCCCGGGATTGTTTCCGCCAGTGGACCAGTTGGGAGAAGTACAGCCCTTCTCGGCGCAGCAGCGCTCCGATTTGCCCCGGTTGCGTACGTTAACAGCCTGTGGTGAAAGTCTGGGAGGGATTTATGGACACGTTGAATAGGAGTAAGATAAAGAATCAACTCTCTGAAAGAGAGGGCCGGACAGCGCGATGTTGGGCCAGCGTGAGGAGAAAGTAGCGGAAGAATTGTACGTGTGCTGGAACGAGATGCCGCAGTCGCCGGGGCATCCGTTTTACGAGCGGTTGAATCGGGTCCTGGCGCGGCATAAATTTGACGCGATGTGTCAGGAGAAATGCCGGCGATTTTATGCGGAGAAACAGGGGCGTCCGGGATTGGCGCCGGGGATTTACTTTCGGACCTTGCTGATCGGGTACTTTGAAGGGGTGGACTCGGAGCGAGGGATTGCGTGGCGGTGCAAGGATTCGCTGTCGTTGCGGTCGTTTTTGGGGATTCCGATTGGGAAAGAGCCGCCGGACCACTCGACGATTTCGCGGACGAGACGGTTGATCGATCTGGAAACCCACCAGGAGGTGTTCGGATATGTTGTGGGGATTTTGGAGAAGGAGGGATTGATCGAGGGGAAGACATTGGGCGTGGATGCGACGACATTGGAAGCGAACGCGGCGATGCGGTCGATAGTGCGTCGGGACACGGGAGAGAGTTACACGGAGTTTTTGGAACGGTTAATGAAGGCGTCGGGTGTGGAGACGCCGACGCGGGAGCAGGTAGCGGAGTTTGACCGGAAGCGGAAGAAGACGACGTCGAACGACGACTGGTACAACCCGAATGATCCGGATGCGGCGGTGACGAAGATGAAGGATGGGCGTACGCATTTCGGTTACAAGGCGGAACACGGGGTGGACTTGAGTAGTGGAGCGGTGGTGGCGGCGACGATTCATCGGGGGGATGTGGGGGATTCGCAGAGTGTGCTGACGACGGTACAGGAAGCGGTGGATCGGTTGGAGGCGGTGATCCCGGAGGATCGAGCGGTCGTCGAGGAAGTGGTTGCGGATAAGGGATATCATTTGGTGATGCGAAAGCGATACGGATTTGGGACACCGCGGGGCTGGGCGAATGGATTATTTAACTATTATTTGGCGATTTGGTACCGGAGAGATCTCCGGCTTCTGGTCGTTGTCTCTCGCGCGGTGCAACGACCACCCATCTCCTCCGATAACAGTCCTCCACAAACGCAGAACATCTACAAAATAAATTATGCCGTAGCCGGGGAAATCATGGCTTTTGCCACGGGCTGTTATCCTTCGGGCGGGGGGAACCGCCACCCCTCTCCTCAAGTTTCAACTGTCAACGGGACAACGCCGCTATACGTCCTGGAATGTATTCAGATTGGCAGATTCCATGACAGCATCATTGATAATTGAGAAATATCAATTCATTTTCACGATACATGGGGTGAACAGTTATGAGCGGAGACTATATGAAGATCCACAACTCACTGAAGAGTATTTTGGACAGGCTGAGCGAATTCCGAATCGAAGAACACCTTGCCAAGTTCAAAAACACCAAGCATTTTCAAGACCTTGAGAACCAATTCAAGGATTTTCAGTATGATGTCGGTCACGCCGCAGACCGGGCAAAGGAATCGATCGAAAGTCCGATTTATGTCGGAGTGATCGGCCACTATTCCCATGGCAAGTCCAGCCTGCTGAACGCCATGCTATTCCCGCCCAAGGCGAAGGATCTCCTGCCGACCGGCGAAAGCATTGTCACGTCGAAATGCACGTTGATTCAGTTCAAAGAGGGCGGGCGGGCAAACGACTTCTACGAAGTGTCTTTCAACGGAGATGAAAGACCCCTCAGCGAAGAGGAATACCAGGCGAAGGTATCCGGGAAGCGGGAGAGCGCCATCCAGGACTTGCATTTTTTTCGCTTGGTGCTTTCTGCAAGTGACCTTGCCGGCGAAGTTTTTGGAGATATGGCGGTCAAGAATATTCAGCTTCTGGATACTCCCGGTTTGGGAGGGCCTTACTGGAAGGACGAGCAATCTCTTCAGCAATGGGTCAAGGAATTCATGCTGCTGATTGTCTGTGTCAAAGCCGACGCAATCAACAGCCGCACCGCGAATGTCATCAACCCATTTCTACGCCAAACCGCCAGACCCGTTATTCCGGTCATCACGTTCTGGGACCTCTGGCAAGAGGCCGAATCTTTCCGCAACATTTCCGATGAAGCCTTGGCGCGCGAGAAAGCGCAAAAGGATCTCAAAGAATATCTGCCGACTTTGGCGGATGCCGTGGACGAAAACAGAACCATTTTTGTTTCGGCGCGGAACTATCACCTTTCCCAGGAAGTTCCCGAATCCGCGAAACATTACAGCACCCCGCAATGGAATATCGACAATCTACGGCGGTCTATGTCGAGCTACGTCAGCGCAAAGTCAAATATACTCCGTTCCGGCAAGACCGAGGAATCCTGCCTTGAGCGCCGTCGACGTGAAGGTGTCCTCAACGAATGCTGTAAACTCACTCAGAAATTCGGAGCATTGAAACCCCAGCTTCTGCGCGTCATGGACACGATGCGTCCGAAAGAAGCTTATGAGGAACAACTAAATGAAGACATAGAGCAACTGAAGGACAAGGTCGTCTCCGAATACGAACGGATCATCGACCGATTGGATCAGATCATCAGTGACAGCATCAGTGCGATTCCCGTTAACGGCAAGTTAACCGCCGAGTTTTCAAATATTCAAGAGGCTGTTTCAAAGGAACTCCAACAACAAATTTCGGATCAGATGCAAAGCAAACTGAAACGGCAAATGGACAAAACCCTGATTCGACATCTTGAGCGGTATTTCGAGGACGAAACACCCCTGGATGATCACGGAAAGAAAAGAATCAACGAGAAAGTCCGTGATCTTTGCGATGATCTCCTGGAGGGCTTGTGCAAGCCCGGTGATATGAAGCCTTTTAATCCGCCGCAAGGAGTTACGGATCTCACCAAAAATATCACATCTGCGCTCATATCTGGAATGAAACAATTGATGATAACGAATTTTCCGATGTTCATAGGTTTGGTTCTTGCCGTGCCTTTAGGGGGCTTCTTACTTAAGGCACTCACCTGGATTCCCTTTGTTGGAGATAAAATCAAGAACGTTATTTGGCCGTTCTTTTTGATCTTTCTTGTCGTCTGGGGCTTGACGGTTACGACGCTATTCTGGAATCAGTTCAAGAACGCTATGGAAAAGACCTGTCTGCAGGTTAAGGAGAAGGCCAGAAAAACAAACCGCCGCGCCGATATTCGAGGGCGGATCATGCCGGGGATTGAGAGTAGAATTCAAGATTTTCATCATGACTTGCTGGAGGATTTGCGCGATGGGCTTCAAAAAGTGGTGGATTCAAGCACTGGTATGCTGGACGAAATGGCGGATTTGATCAAAGATGTGGACACCGATCTCAAGACCATTGATCGGGAATGCGCGGATATTGCTCGGAGTATGAGAACATGACGGATTTCGAAGAAGCAATGGGCCTTCCAGGCTTGGACGACGTGTTTAATCGCTATTTTCATCTGATCGACCGCATCTTGCCGCATCCAACCCGAAAAGAGGAAGACGTTTCCGATGTTCTTTATACCGGGTTGCAGGATCTTGTCCATATTGCCCCGCAGGCCGCTTTGCCTTTACAGGAATTCCTGCGCGCATGTGACAAGTTCAGATCTCAGCAATATGCCTTAGATCCCGAAAGAATCTATACCGACATGAAGAACACATGGCTTCACCTGGTTCTTCTGGACACCGGATGGAGGGATGCGGTCCAACATTTGCTGTCGTACAACCTTCCCTCTGATCTGGACAAGGCGGAATTCATCAGACTCAAGCCTGTTGCACAGAAACAGCCACCATCTTTCACGGTTGAAATTAAGGAGAAAATTCAGTCCGTTGATGATAGGAAATATGCCCTTTTTGAAACCCATCTGAAAAAGCCTTTTCATCTGCGGACGAGTTACGACGTCGACCACCAGATTATCACCGTGATGGAAAACAAGCCCCTGATGTGCAATCTTGCTCAGCACGAAGGTGAGGAACTTCTCCACGGCAAGGTTCCTCGCTGGCTTCGTTTTCTTCTCGAAAGCGATGTCGTGGAGGTGATCTATATAGAATATCCTGTCCGGAGTATTTCTGTTCTTGCACCGAGAGATGTCATCGCAGGCATATTGGCGATACCGTCCTGCCCTGTCGAATGGCGATCCAATAAAACCGACTCGATAACTCATGCTCTGCAACAAGTCACCCAATGTCTGGAATTGGGTGACGGCCCCTTTCACGTGCTCCTGACAAGGAACGTCGAGGAATGGTTTCCCTTCCTCAATCACTATTTGTCAGACATAAAGGCCAGAGTTTGCGGAATGCAAAAGAAGTGTCCTTCGATCAAAGAAGACGGGACGGATATTCTCTCCCATACATTTACTCGATGCCTTTCCTTACAGCAAGAAGGGATTTCCCGGGGCCATTCCGAATATGAGATGCTTGGTCATCTGTTTTCAAAATCAAATGGGGCCGACGAGAGAGAGAAAGAGGAACATCTGATTCCTCACCAAATCTTCGTCACCGAAGTTTCCCCGCGTCTTGGAGAGGAATTGCTGGTCAAAATCGGCGACACAGAGTATCTCGATTGCGTGGTGAAGGAACTCGAGACAATCGGGATTTCCGTCGTCAAGAGACTTCAAGAATTCAGGGATCCCGAGACACCGGAATTAAAAAAAAAGAAAACAATGCTTGGTGAGATGTTCGGTGGTCTACTTGCATTGGACGAGAATAAGTCTGCGGGAGAATATGTCGCCGAGTTTCGCCGAAAGGGAATTCAGACATGGCTCGATCTTTCCAAAGCGGTGATTCAGATTACAGTCAGGAATCTGCACGTCCTTCGCGAAATGTTTCGGATGGCGGTAGGCCGGACCAGCCGGGTTCATGCTCGGCATTGGAATTGGATGCGCCAAAATGATGCGAATCCCAATATGGCTGAACAGGCTTTTCGATATTTTCTCAGTCTGGCAATTACCAATCAGGACCGAAAAGTGCGGGAATTGGCGATGAGTGGATTATTGTATCTATTCTATCCGCTGGACGCGGTGGCAGATCAGGAATTACTCGGTATCCTTGATGATGAAATCGCTGCTGCCAAAGTCATTCGAGATCTGCCCGAATCGATTGAACCACCCGCAGAGATTTCAAAATGGGCATTGAATTGCCATGCGAACGCAGATCAATGCCTGGATATGAATATCCAGGAGAGAATTGAAATCCATTTGAGGCAATATCTCTCATTATTGGAGGAACTCTAAGATGGACATCCAATCCGAAGGCAACCTCAAACCGGAAGAGGTCGCCAAGACTCTTCGCGTTCGCTCAATTATCGTGATTGTTCTACTCCTTGTAGCCGTTTCCGCAATGTTCATATTCCTGCGGCAAGCGGACGAAGGCTCTCTTGACACTCCTTTTTCCGGTTCCGTCAGCGCATCCCGCGGTCTCTCGCTTGCGGATCTCAAGATCGCATCACATATGCTGATAAGTGAGTGGACAGAAAAGGATGTCATGTCTAACGATACAAACTCTTGGACGGGAAGTGCAGGAGTTATTTCGGTAAAGGATGACAGGATCGTTTTGATCACCAATAGTCATTGTCTAGGCTTGGCGGAATTGGCCGTCAGCGACGATATGTCTGAGCCGGATATTCTTGCGTATGATCTTGTAGTTGAGTTCGCCAGTGGAAAAACAGCCTCCGTATTGCGTTTCGCTGAGCAAGATGGGGAATTGGATATTGCCTTGTTAGAAGTTGGTGCAAGAGGACTTCAAGAACAGGTCGATTATGTGATATTGCCTTCTGGCAAGGAATTATCCATATCCGAGGGGGCTGATGTTGTCGCGGTGGGAGCGCCACACGGCCTGAAGAATACCCACACTTTCGGGAAAGTCAGCGCTGTTCGCAATCCGGAGCCGGGTAAGAAATACCGCATATACCAAACAGATGCGGCCATCAATCCTGGAAACAGTGGTGGGCCGCTTCTTGTCGAAGCAAAAGGTTCATATCATTGGATTGGGGTAAATACATTTATTCTGGGTTCAGATAATCTGGCATTTGCTATTGATGCACAAGATGCAATGCGATCGGATTATGTCTGGTTCACCGCCGATCCCAAGGGTGCCCAGGAGGCAATTAAACGGTTTTACAGGAAATAATCTCCCTTCACTCCCTTTCAATCCCCACCACCGTCGAGAGTGCCTTGTCAAATGCGAGGAATTTCGCCGGTGGAAACATCCCGACAAAACGGGCGAACATTGACACTGGATTCCGGCTTGTGCCGGAATGACGGGAGGCCAGCGGTTACAGCCGGGGACACCTGTCCTACTGGGAAGGGGGAAATGACAGGCGGGCTACAATTCCTGCTCCAGTTCTTTCAATAGCTCCGGGTGATTGGCAAGCGCTTCACGAAGCCGAGTCACCTGCGAGCGGCTCAGTTGCACGGCATAAAGCATGTACTCCTCAAATGCGGTGTATGCCATGGGAGCCACCGCATTGGCAATCTTGGACATTTCCTCGGCGTACTGGCGGATCTCTTTCTGTGCGTGCCAATCGAGACGCAGCTTCAGGAAATGAAACAGGTTATGAAGATCAATCTGCCAATACCACTCGGTATATAGCGACAGGGGCAGATTGATCCGCGCCAGTTCGCGGGAAATGTCAGCCTTAATCATTCCATCATAAACCTGGTAGGCCGACTCCTGTCCCCGGACCAGCAAATCCAGGACCTTCTTGCGCAGGTCGGGCGGAACCTCCTCCGTGGACCGTCCCTGGCGATTACTCTTGCTCTGGAATCGAATATCGTCCTCCGAGGGCAAATAAAACTCATTGCGCATTACACTATACCGGCCCGATATCTCGTTGATCCGCGCGGTTCGGTGACGTACCCACTGCCGGGCGACAAAAATGGGCATTTTTGCATGGAATGTCAAAATTACCTGCTCAAAAGGCGATGTATGCTGATGCTGCATTAAATAGTTGATGAGCAGCCTGTCTTCCCGGATGGTTTTTGTGCCTTCGCCGTAGGAAACACGGGCTGCCTGTACAATCCGGCGGTCACCGCCAAGATAATCCACAAGACGCACAAACCCCCGGTCAAGAACCGGAAACTCCTTATCGAGAATGGCTTCCGCCTCAGGAACCACAATATGCGCCATGGGACTTGATCCTGCTTTTGTTTGAGATTGAAGGCTATCATAGCACGAAGAGCGGTCTGCCTTCACGGCACGGACCTCCGAATCTGCTCCCGATCGGCCTTCTGATGGGTATTCCCTTCTGTGCGGGGCCACGATGAGCTACTATGCTATGATCTGAATATATACAGGAGAACCAGAGCGCCTATGAACTCCCTGTCCGTCGGGATTATCGGCCTGCAACACCTCCATCCGAGAAGTTATATGCCGCTGTTCAAAGCGGTAGAAGAGACCGAGGTGGTCTGCGTGGCAGAGTCAGATGTTCAGTTGCGTGAAGCATTTACGGATGATTTCGGCGTGCGGGGGTATTCCTCCTGGACAGAGATGCTGGAAAAGGAATCGCTCGATCTCGCAGCGATTTTTCTTCCGCATGTCGATTGTCCGGATGCCGCCGTGGCCTGTGCGGAAAAGGGAATTCATCTTCTGATCGAGAAACCCATTGCGGCCAATCGCGCCGGAGCGGAAAAAATTGTGGCGGCAGCGGAAAAAGCCGATGTCAAACTGAGCGTCCCTTATGTGTGGCGGTATCACCCCGTTGCGCGGGAGATGAAAAGTCTGATCGACCGCCGGGTATTAGGCCGGATTGTCGGCTGTGAGGGCCGATGTGCCGCCGGAAAGGTTCAGCGATATATTGACGGTCATGCGGGGTGGATGCTCGAAAAGGCCAAGAGCGGAGGCGGCCCGATGTACAACCTGGGTGTCCACTGGATCGATCTGTTCAGGTGGTTTCTCAACGATGAGGTCACCAAGGTGCTGGCACGGAATGTAAAGGTGAATACGCAGTACGATATCGAGGATAACTCGTTCGCTCTGCTGACGTTCCGAAACGGAGCCGTTCTTGCGTTGGATATCAGCTACACTGTTCCGGACTCGTACCCCTACGGGCGGGACCTTTACCTGGGACTGCGGGGAACCGAGGGTGTGCTGTCGTGGTCGCCCTCGTTTGAAGGAGCGAAGGAAACGCTGTTCCTTTGCAGCAATGCCTCCGATTTCTCAGACTCTCCACGACGTCACCTGCAATTCGAACTGGAGAGCGCGCCCGGGTACTGCGGGACACTGGGCGTCCATTTCATTCGCGATATTGCCCGCTGCATCCTGGAGGACCTGCCGGTACCGATTACAGGCAAAGATGCCATTGAAGCGCTTCGTGTAGTCGAAGCGATCTATACCGCCGCCGAAACAGGGAAAGCGGTACAAATCCATGGTTAATCGTTGAAAGGAATTCATTGTGACGAACACGATCAAGGTCGTCGTTACCGATTACATTGAACCGGATATGAAATGGGAGGAAGAACAGCTGGCCGAACTCAATGTTGAGTTCCGTTATTACCAGTTGACATTCCGCCCCATGGAAGAGGTACTCGAGAAGATACGCGATGCGCATATCATCGTAGTCAACATGGTCAAATTGCCGCGCGAACTGATCGAGAAACTGGAGAAATGCCGCCTTGTTATCCGTCACGGCGTGGGATATGACAATGTAGATGTCGATGCCCTGACCGACCGCGGGATCCCATTGGCGTACATGCCGGACTACTGTTCGGATGAAGTTGCGGAGCAGGCTATCGCGCTCATTTTCGCCTGTGCGCGGAAAATCGTGTGGAGTCGGACAGTTCTCGATGAGTCCAGTGCGTGCGGCCGGTGGAATTTTGATGCTGTGATTCCCATGTACAGGATGAAAGGCCAGACCCTCGGGATTATCGGCTGCGGACGAATCGGGAGTCTGACATATCTGAAATTGAAACATTTCGGGTTCAATTTTTTAATCTGCGATCCGTATCTATCCACACGAAGAGTCGAGGCCTTGGGGATCACTCCGGTCGATCATGAAACGGTTTTCCGAAATTCGGATTACATCACGATACACACGCCGCTTAAGGACGAAACCCGGTACATGGTTAACGCGAACACCCTGGCTATGATGAAACCGACCGCATATATCATCAATACCTCACGCGGGCCTATGGTAAACGAAAACGACCTGGCCGAAGCCTTGCGCTCAAAAACCATTGCGGGAGCCGCCATCGACGTGTTTGAAAAAGAGCCGCCGGACCCCTCCCATCCGCTCTTCGGCCTGGACAACGTGATTCTCACGCCGCACCTCTCCTGGTACTCTGAAGATGCCGGTTGGTCGATTCGAGAGAACATTATCGAGGACATCCGACGGAATATCGCCGGTCAGCCCCCGCGATTCTGCGTTAATTCCTCCGTCCTTGAAGGGAAATAAACTATGACATCCAATTCGAATGGTGTTGCTTGTGTCACAGGTCCTTTACCGGGGCCGAAATCGAAAGAGCTACTGGATCGGTGGCATCAGTTTGAGGCCAACTGCGTGGGCTACCAGGCCCCCGTTGTGTGGGATCACGCACGGGGGGTAGTCGTCACGGATGTAGACGGAAATCGCTATATTGACTGGACATCGGGCGTTCTGGTCACCAATGTCGGCCACTGTCACCCGAAGCTGGTTAAAGCGGTCCAGGATGCCTGCGAAAAACTGATGAATAACTACGAATGTGCCAATGTGCCGCGTATCAAGGCAGCGGAGGCGGTAGTCAGCATTACTCCGCCGCATCTGGATCGATGTTTCTTTATGACGACAGGCAGCGAGACCACGGAAGCCGCGATCCGGCTGATGAAACGCAAGACCGGACGATTTGAGATTGTCGGGTTCTTCGGCGGATTTCATGGCCGAACCTACTCCGCGTCCAGTGTCGGCGGACTTTCCAGTACAAAAAAGGAATATGGTCCCACCATGCCCGGAGCCATCCGTACACCGTACCCGTACTGCTACCGATGCCCGTTCAAACTGCACCCGTCCACGTGCGACTTTCTTTGCCTGGATTTCCTGAATGAAATAGTGCGTGCCGACTCTACCGGCAGCCTGGCCGGTGTGCTGGTAGAGCCGTACATGGGATCCGCAGGGTTTATCTTTCCGCCGGACGGCTGGCTGAAACGGCTGGAGACCTGGATTCGCGAACACGACATGCTGTTCACCTTGGACGAGGTCCAGGCCTCGTATGGTCGAACCGGGAAAATGTGGGCGATGGAATGGGAGAATCTGCAACCGGACCTGCTGTGTATCGGTAAAGGAATCGGCTCCGGCATCCCAGTCTCGTGCCTGGCGGCACGTGGCGAGGTAATCGGAGTGCTGGGCGTCGGCGAGATGAGCAGCACGGCGGGCGGCAATCCGGTGTCCAGCGCAGCAGTATTAGCCGTAATCGACATTATGAAAAGCGAGAATCTTGTTGAGAACTCTTTGCGTATCGGGACAATAATGAAGAAACGCCTCGAGGAAATACAAGAGAAATCTCGAATTCTCGGTGACGTACGCGGTAAAGGATTAGTAATGGGTCTGGAGATCGTAAAGGATAAGAAAACGAAGGAGCCGGCTCCCGACCTGACCCGGCAAATTATCCACCGCTGTGCCGAAAATGGCCTGTTGGTCGGTTCGGTGGGGATTTTTGGAAATGTGATCCGCGTCGCGCCACCGTTAGTTATTACAGAAAGTGAGGCAGAGGAGAGTTCGGGGATTATGGAGAAAGTGTTGGTGTCTTTTTGACAGGTCCGCATATCGTCATTCCGGCAAAGGCCGGAATCCAGGCGATGGCCCAGCGTTCCGTCATTCCGGCCTTCGACGGAATGACGATGCCAGGCCGGCCTGGACTGCGGCCTCCGACGAAATGACAGTACATAAATTATGCACAAAAATACACCTGACGATATTCGACGAACCATCGAGCGCCTTCTGCCACAGACGCAGGAATTTCTGTGTACCCTGATCCGCTATCCTTCCACACCGGGACAAGAACAGGATGCGATTGACTATACCGCGACGGCCTTCGCCAACATCGGCGCCCACGTGGAATCTGTTCCCATTCAGAACAGCATCCGTGAGGACGAGGATTACAGCACCCCGATTCCCGATTTGACTTACGACGGTCATCGCAATCTGCGTGTGGTTCGAAAAGGTTTCGGCGGCGGAAAAACGCTGCTGCTCAATACGCATTTGGACGTTGTACCCGCCTCCGAGAATCAGGAGGACGCTTTTCATCCCACCGTCACCGATGGGGTCATTCGCGGTCGCGGCGCATGTGACGCAAAAGGTCAGGCGGCAACATTGTTTCTCGTTTTGTCTGCATTGGAAACACTCGGGGTATCTCTCGACGGAGATATTATTCTCCACCTGGTAGTCGAGGAAGAAGTGGGCGGGAATGGAACACTAGCCATGATCCGCCGGGGTGAGAAAGCCGATGGAGCGATTATCCTGGAACCGACGGATTTGAATGTCCTCCCATCGGTTCGCGGCGCGGTGTGGTTTCGGATAACGTTCGAGGGGAGGACCGGGCATTCCGGCAGCGGCGGCACAATCAGCGCTCTGAACATGGCGCGTCAGGTAATGAACAGCCTGGATGACTACCACGCGAAGCTGCTGGCAGCCTCCAGGGGAATCCCGCTATTCGACAAGTTCGCTGATCCGATGCCGTTGACATTCGGAACACTCTCTGCCGGGAAATGGCCCTCTGCCGCGCCGAATCACGCCGTACTGGAGGGTGTTCTGGGATTCTTGCCGAACAAGACACGGTTTCAGATCATGGACGAAATACGCGCTGCGGTCGCGAATACGGGTGATGAATGGCTGCGCGACCATACCCGGGTTGAATTCATGTACCGTCACGATGCGCATGTACTCGATCCGCACCATCCGCTCGTACAGAATCTTTATGCGCAATGCCTGGCGGAGAATGTCAAATCGGAAATCTCTGCCATGACGGCTTCGTGTGACTCGTGGTTTTACAACAACCAACTGGGCCTCCCGACTGTGGTGTTCGGTCCGGGAAGTCTGGGATATGCGCATTCCAGCGAAGAGCAAATTTCACCGGATCAAATCGCTGCCGCCGCACGAGTACTCATTCGTTTTATTCGGAACTGGTGTGGTACGGCGGCCTTCTGAGGTCATGATGAAAGCATTAGTTAAAACACAAAAAGGTGTCGGTTTCATCGAGATACAGGATGTGGAAGAACCGCGTCCAAAACCGGATGAGGTATTGATCGAGATCAAAGCCTGCGGGATCTGCGGCACGGATATTCATGTCAAGTACGATGAGTTTCCGTACTGGCCGCCGGTGATTCTCGGTCATGAGTTTTCCGGTCGGATTGTGGAGGTTGGGGCGGAGGTCAAGCGTTGGAAAGTGGGAGATCGTGTCGTCGGCGAGCCGCACACACTGGCGTGCGGCGAGTGTTATCTTTGCCGAACCGGGAATATCCAGATCTGCCCCGCGAAGCGGTCTCCCGGCTGGGGCATGAACGGCGCGATGGCCCGCTACCTGGCCTATCCAGGAAAGCTGCTCCACGCGATCCCCGATACCATGTCGTTTGAGGAAGCCGCTGTGGTGGAACCGGCGGCGAATGCGGTTCATGACGTAATTGAGAGGGCACAGGTTCAGGCGGGAGATTTTGTAGTCGTACTCGGCCCCGGCCCCATCGGGCTTCTTGCCGCGATGGCCGCACGTGCTTCCGGTGCGCGAGAGGTAGCGATTATCGGGCGTTCCATGGATGAGGAACTGCGCTTTACCAAAGCCCGCGAATTGGGTTTTCAATGTTTCGTAAACGTAGACAATGAGAATTCGAAGGAAAAGATTTTGGCCCTTACAGGCGGCATCGGTGCGGACCTGGTAGTGGAGTGTACCGGCGCTCCCCAGGCGATTGTTACCACAGTCGATCTGATTCGTAAAAAAGGGAAGATATGTTCAATCGGCTTGACCGGGAATAAGCCGGTTCCGTTTCCCTGGGACCAGGCCGCTTTCAAAGTATGTGATGTGTTTTTCTGCCTTTCCACCGGCTATACCTGCTGGGACCGAACGATTACACTGATTGCATCCGGGAAAATCCAGGCCGGAAAACTGGTTACGCACCGTTTCCCCCTTGACCAGTGGGAGACCGCATTCGATCATGTCGAAAGCCTGAAAGCGCTGAAAGTCATACTGAATCCATAACACCTCAAGGGAGAGATTCTCATGTCGGAAAAACCCGTCGGATTTGGATTACTCGGAGCGGGACTTGTCGCCCCGTTTCATGCGAAATCCTTACGCAGCTCCTCCAAAGCCAAACTGGTCGCGGTAGCCGATATGAACCGCGAGCGGGCCGAGAAACTTGCGAAAGAATACGAATGCAAGTGCCTGACAACGCTCGATGAATTGTTGAACTATCCCGGTGTGGAGGCAATTTGTGCCTTGACTCCCAATCATGCACACCATGATGTGGTGATCGCCGCCGCCCGCGCAGGCAAGCATGTGCTGGTAGAGAAACCGCCCGCGATGACCCTTCGCGAGACCGACAGTATGATTGCTGCCTGCAAAGAGGCCGATGTGCGGTTCGGGGTCGTTCTCCAGTGCCGCGTTCGCAAGGCGATTCAGGCCATGAAGAAAGCCATCGGGTCCGGCCGGTTCGGCAGGCTGCTTCATGCGGATGCCTACATGAAATGGTTCCGGTCCACGGAGTACTACCTGAGCGACGGCTGGCGATCCTCGCGAGCCTCCGGAGCGGGGGTAACGGTTCAGCACGCTTTCCACTATATCGACCTGCTTCAGTATCTCGCCGGTCCCGGCAAACGGGTCTGGGCACGAATGAACAACCTTTCGCATCCGCAGGTGGACCTGGAAGATACCGTGCTTTCGGTCATTGAGTTCGAGTCCGGCGCACAAGGTGTGGTCGAAGCCTCAACGGGGCTGTGGCCGGGAACGGATATCCGCATCGAGATGAACGGCGAAGACGGTACGGCCATCATGGTCGGCGAACGTATGCACACGTGGATATTCCGCGACAAACAACCGGAAGACGAGGAAATCCGCACGTATGGCAGCGAATCCGTTCAGACCGCTGCCACCGGCCCGGCCGACTTCGCGTTCTTCGATCACAAGGTCGTGATCGAGGACATGGCCGATGCCGTCCGCGAACACCGGGACCCCTGCATCCCGGCGATCTCTGTGCGGCCATCGCTGGAAATCGTGCTGGCGATGTACAAATCCGCCCGGCTCGGCAATTGGGTCCCGATTCCTTTGGAAAGTGAGGAAGGGATTCTATAATCTGAAGTTCATGCAAAACGCAAATTGATCTTCGAGGAATCACACAATGAACGAACCATACAGTAAACGTCAAATCTCCCGAATCTGCGTTCACGAAGGGGAAGAACGATATAACCCTTATGACGCCATCACGACACCGATTGTCCAGACCTCCACATTCATTTTCAAAAATACGGATGCCATTGAGGGATATACCTGCCGTGGAGAAGCACATTATGAATACACCCGGTACGGCAACCCGACTCAGACCGCAGCGCAGAAAAAACTGGCCGCGTTGGAGGACGCCGAATCGGCGCTGCTGTTCTCCTCCGGCATGAGCGCCGTTACCACAACTTTGCTTTGCCTGCTGCAATCCGGCGACCACATCATCATCACGGATGATGCCTATAAAAAATCCCTGGAGTTCTGCAAGTATGTCTTGCCGCGATATGGGATTCAGTTCGATATCGTCTCCGTGCACGACTATGACGCCATGGAGAAAGCGATTCGTCCGAACACGCGCATCTTTTTCTCGGAATCCCCAACCAACCCATATCTGAACATCATGGACCTTCAGCGCATTGCCACAATGTTGAAGGACACACAGGTTCTGCTCCTGTGCGACAGTACATTCGCCACACCTTACAACATGCAACCCCTGAAGTTCGGTGTGGACCTGGTAATCCACAGCTGTACGAAATACCTGGGCGGACATAACGATCTCATGGCGGGAGTTGTTATGGGCAGCGAGAAGTTGATTGAGGAAATCCTGAAGTTTCACAAGATCCTGGGCGGGGTTGTGGACCCGCTTGTGGGATATCTCCTGATTCGCGGGTTGAAAACATTTGATTTGCGGATGCAACGACTGAACGAAAACGGAATGCGGGTCGCGCAGTTTCTGGAAAATCATCCGCGAGTACAGAAAATCTACTATCCGGGGTTGCCGTCGCACCCGCACTATGAAATCGCAAAACGTTATATGACCGGTTTCGGCGCTGTTGTTTCTTTTGAAATGGATGCCGACCTGGAGGGAACAAAACGCTTCTTAGATCAGCTAAAACTGTTCCGAATCGGGCCGAGTTTCGGGGGCGCGGAGTCCCTGATTACTCACCCGGCCAGTGTATCCTATTACGATTGCACACGGGATGAACGAATTGCCCTCGGAATCAAAGACAATTTGATTCGTCTCGCTGCCGGCATTGAAGAGGCCGAGGCGATTATCGAGGACCTGGAACAGGCGTTCGCGGCGAGTGTATAATCTCCCTCGCCCATGAACCCCACTATGCCTTGGAGTGCGGCAGCGCAGCTGCCGCCTCTGGTTCATTTATGCCTTGGAGTGCGGCAGCGCAGCTGCCGCCTCTGGCTCATTTATGCCTTGGAGTGCGGCAGCGCAG
>Ga0116149_1000264_pt1 | contig 69689 bp, 41 predicted proteins | sample AD_UKC057_MetaG_FD_89787 | JGI IMG/M metagenome (GOLD analysis project Ga0116149, IMG submission 89787) | Active sludge microbial communities of municipal wastewater-treating anaerobic digesters from USA - AD_UKC057_MetaG | ecosystem: Engineered > Bioreactor > Anaerobic > Digestate | place: USA...
CCCCATCCTCACCGGCGTGGACATCCTGGAACCGGGCCAGTACGTCAGCCAGGACGGCACGATCACCTTCTACGCCGTCAACGGCTGGGCGGGTCAGGCCGAAGTCACCGTGGCGCTGACCGACTCCCAGGGAGCCACGCAGACCAAGGTCATCAACGTCACCGTGGCCGGCATCGTCGCCCCGGACGACATCCAGACCACGCCGGGGCAAACCGCCACCTTCACGCCCACGATTATCCCCAATGGCGAGGCGGCCCCCACGTCCGTAACCGCCGCCGCCGACCTGACCGGGGCGACTGCCACGTATGACGCCGGCACCGGAACGGTCACCGTCACCGTCCCCACGACCTTCAGCGGCGTCTTCACCGTGACGCTCACGGCCAACTTCGACGGACTGGCCCCCTCCACGCGCCAGGTGGCGGTCTTCGTGCAGGGCATCTACGACCCGACGGCCGAGGCCCGCATTGCCATGGGCCTCGACGGCAGCGCCGACTTCATCCTCGTCGCGGGCAACCTCCTGTTCGTGGCGGCGGGCAACCGCGGGCTGGAGATCTACGACATGGAGGGCACGTTCCTGGGCGGCTACGACACCCAGGGGTACGCCCGGGACGTGGTCGTGTCGGGCACCACGGCGTTTGTAGCCGACACCTGGGGCGGGCTGCTCAGCCTGGACGTCAGCGATCCGGCCCACATCACCGGCAACGACGCCCGGGACGTGGGCAGCCCGGTGGTGGCCCTGGCGATCAGCGGCGACACGCTGTTCGTCACCGCCTACGACCTGGGCCTGCTGACGTACGATATCAGCGATCCGGCCCAACTGGTCGCCTGCGACGCGCTCAAGCAGGACGCCAGGCGGACCATCCAGTACGCCATGGACGTGGTGATCCAGCCGTACGGGGCCTACACCTTCGCCATCGTCAGCGACTCCGACGGCGGGGCCTGGGTGATCAACGCCACCGACCCGTGCGCCCTGAGCTTCGTCTCGGGCATCGGCACGGGTGGTTCGCCCTGGGGCATGCAGTTGAAGGGCAACCTGCTGTACATCGCCGATCAGGATAGCGGCCTGCTGGTGGTCAACATGGCCAACCCCGCGCGGCCGTATCTGCTGAATCAACTGGCGGTGGGCGGTTCGCCCTGGCAGGTGAGCCTCCAGAGCGGGAACGGCGGGACCACCGCCATCCTCAGCACCACCAACGGGCTGGTCTTCGTGGACGTGACCGACTACCGCTACCTCTACGTCGATCACGTCTACTCCCTCAATGGTCAGGCGGCGGGCAACGTCCTGATCGCGGGCAACGCCATGATGGCCGCCATCGGCCAGTACGGCGTGGCGACCTTCGACGCTCCGAACCTGCTGGGGCGGGTGACGGTCTTCGGCGCCAGGAGTTTCGTTGTCGACGGTGTCGTCCACAGCGTCTCCGTCGGCGGCGGGGCGATCGCGCGGGTCTATCCGACCGACGCCAACTTCACGGCCCTTCAACGCCTGGAAGTCACCGCCATCCCCACGTGGATGGAGACGCGCTACGGCTCGTTCTACTGGGCGACCGGATCGGTGATGGTTGTCAACCGGGGCGGGCAGTGGGCCATCGGCAACATCTACGTGGACGGCATGCTCAACGTCTTCAACGGCTCGACGGTCAACCTGGCCGGGGCCTTCACCAGCACCGGGCCCGTCCTGAACCTGTACCTCAACAACCTGGTTTCCGGCAGCAACACCATCACCACCAACACCGCCGGCCTGCCGTTCTGGCAATACAGCAAGATGAACCTGTTCCTGGGCCAGGTGGCCGACACCACCCTGAACACCAACGGCGTGCCGATCAACATGCTCCGCGCCGTGGAGTGGCTGGACACCGGGACGGCCAACAGCATCACCGCCCCGTCTATCCGGATGCTCCAGACCCTGGGGCGGGTCGCCGCCGGGGGCAACCCAGCCCTTGCGGGCGACTTCCAGAGCAACATGACCGTGCCGGAGATCTACTACGGCCTGATCCGCGGCAGCGCTTCGGGTGCCTGGACCGCGACCACGGGCGTAACCTTCCTTAACGTCATGGGCAACTTCCGGGCCAGCCTCACCACCCCGCAAGTGCGGACCATGATCGTGGGCGGCAACATGGACGCCGCCACCCTTTCGCTCACCGGCGCGGTCGCCCAGGGCAGATACAACCTGTACTCGTTGTCGGTCACCGGCTGGATCACCGGTTCGACCATCACCTCCAGCGGAAACCTCTACTACATCCGCGCCGGCGGGATGGCCAACAGCAAGGTCTTCGCGGGCGTGGCCACCACCACGCTGCCCACCCAGTGGAGCGACTTCTCCACCGCCGCCAGACTCGTCGTGCTGGCCCTGACGGGCATGAGGGTCGACGGCGACTGGGTCGACAGCTTCGTCAACAGCAACATCGCCGCCTGGACCATCACCAGTCTCAGCCTGAGCCTGCCCAACCTGGACAATGACGGGACGCTCTTCGGCGTCTCGGGCGACAGCATCGCTCGATTGTCCATCCGCGAGGCCAATACCGTTCGAGGCTGGAGCGCCCTGACCGACTGGTCGCAGACCATCCGTCTGGGCGACCTGATCGTGAGGCTGGTGTGATCCGAGTCCTTCGCTGATCCCAACTGGCAGAGTCGAGCGGAAGCCCGCGGGAGACCCCCGCGGGCTTCTGGTTTGTCTGGCTCGCGGGGGACGCTGCCCCCTTACGTTGCCGGCGGTTGCTTGCTCTCCGCGGCTTGCCGGGGCTGGGGGTTCCGCCCGGGCCGGGAGCAACTCGGTCACCGGCTGCAGGAGGGGGCGCCGGACCCGCCTTCCGTGAGGTTTTCCCCATGAGGTTTTCCCCGTAGACAGCCTGCGCCACTGACCTTACAATGAGAGTATCCTGCGGGTTTCCGCGGGCACGTCTGCATGGAGCTGAGTGACGGCCCTCATCGGCCGGCGGAACATCTGAGCTAGAGGAGACGGAAATGGACACAAAGCGCATGTCAATCGTGGCGCTGGTGGCGCCGGTTGTGCTGGCCCTGGCCTCGGCCCGGGCGGACTTGATCGACGCCAACGGGCAGGTCTGGTCGCTGAATGCAACCCTTCCGGCCGCGCACTATTACGCCGTGCCAAGGGCCAGCGACGGCGACGGGAACACCACCTGGGTGACGTCGAACCCGGCGGCGGACTACTTCTCCATTCCCGGGATCCAGCCGGTGCTGCTGATGGACCTGGGGGCCGACGTGACGATCAATTCGGCCGCCTTCTGGAACTATTCGACCAGCAACGCCAACAATGCCTCGCAATTCACGCTGCGGTTCGCGACGGCGGCCGAGGGGCCCATGGGCGTCGGGCACAGCATCGCCTACGCCCCGACCTTTGCCCCCGCCTACGGCGGGCCCACCATCCGCGAGGATCTGGCCTTCGCGACGCCCGTCACGGCCCGCTGGGTGGAGATGACCATCACCGACAATTACCGGGGCATGCCTCCCAACGTCCCCGGCGGCGACCGCGTGGGCTTCGGCGACATCCAGTTCGACGTGACGTCGCTGCCGACCTCGCAGGCGACGATCAGCCGCCTTCGCCCGACCGCGACGCCCAGCGAGGGCAACCCTTCATCGATCATCGACGGCAGCGCCGGCACGCAGTGGTACTCCCCGGCCAACGGGGGCGACTACTTCGGCAACGGCGGCACGCCGCCGGTGCTGGTGATCGACCTGGGCCAAGAGCAGTCTATCGACCGTTTCGACTTCACCAACTACTCCATCGCGGGCAACCGGACCAAGGGCTTCTCGCTGCGTTTCGCCACCGAGGCTGAGGGTCCGGCGGGCTTTGGCGGGTCCATCGCCCTGGCGCCCAGCTACACCGCCGCCAACGACGGCGGCATCCAGCCCTTCTCCCTGGGCCAGTTCATCAAGGCGCGGTACGTGGAGATGACCATCACCAGCAACTACGTCGGCGGCGGCCCGGGCGGCGACCGCGTGGGCTTCGCCGAGATCGACTTCTACAAGCCCCAGGACCGCCCCATCGAGGCCTTCCTGGTCCGCCCCACGGGCGTCACCAGCAGCACGGCCAACAGCGACTACTTCCCGGCCGCCAACCTCATCGACGGCGACTCCGGCACGACGTGGGTCAGTGCCAACGAGGGCACGTTCTTCAACACGCGTCACGCCCCGATTCTGACCTTCGATCTGGGCAAGGACATGATGCTGGCCGGGCTGCAACTCCAGAACTATCCCGTCTGGGGCAACGGTCTGAAGGACTTCGTGCTGGCCTTCGCCACCGAGGCTGAGGGGCCCGCCGGCATGGGCGCGTCGATCGACTACTCGCCCATCTTCACCGCGCTGGCCGACAACACCCTGACGCAGGAGTTCCTGTTCGACCATGCGCTGTCCGCCCGCTACGTCTCGCTGCTGACGCTGGACAACTACGCCGGCTGGGGCTTCAACGGCGGTGACCGCGTCGGGTTCACCGACGTGAACTTCCTGGCCGTTCCCGAGCCGGCCACCCTGTCCCTGGCCCTGCTGATGGCCGGTGGGCTGGGCGGATACCTCCGCCGCCGTCGCTGAGGTCGGTCCGCAGTTCCAGGCCGGGCCCAGCCCCTGCCTGACAATCAGGGTCTGCTCCCTGTCCCGCCGATGCGCCTGCGCGCTGACGCTTCCGGCTGGTCCGTTCGGCAATTGCACTCCTCCCGCCGTCGTTTATAATGCCTGTGCGACTCTGGGGCGGACCATGTTTGTGCTCGTGTTGGCAATGCTGCGGATGGGAGCTTGGCGTCGGCGGTGCTGATCTTGTCAGACGCGTAGAGCGTCCTGATAACCTTCACGGCGGTGGTCAGCCATCATCAAGGAGTGTGGACCGTGAGGAAGCTGCTATTGCTGTTGATCGTCTGCCCCGTGCTGCTGTCGGGGTGTCCACAGCGAGCCGGCCTTCCTGTGCTGCCCAACGGGCTCTACGACGGCCGGCGCCTGGATGTCCAGTTGAGTATCCAGCCGCGAGGCTTCCCCGGGCTCGTCGTCGCCATCAGCCCCGACGGCAAACGCGTCGCCTACCGCTATGCGCAGAACGACACGTTGCGGGTGATGATCAAGGACGAGGACCAACCGCCCGTGGCCGCCGGACCGCCCATCTCCTTGCGACCGCACTCGGCAGACGCCAGCCTGCTGCCCGTACTTTCTTACCTGTTCAGCCCCGACTCCCGCCGTTTCGCCTACGCCGAGTACGTACCCATGACCGGGACCTACCGGGCGGTCGTGGACGGCCAGCCCGGGCCGCAGTTCACCCTTGTCACCCACCTGACCTTCAGTCCGGACTCCCGGCACCTGGCCTACTGCGCCAGGGGCGCGGGGAACAGCAGGGACGCCATGGGTTACGTGATGCTGGACGGCCAGGAGCTCTGCTGCGGAGTGGGGTTAATGGTCTTCAGGCAGCACGGGGGGCCCAGCCCGCTGGTCTTCAGTCCCGACAGCCGGCACCTCGCCTTTCCCGGCAAGCAGACCGTGATGTTCCCACGCCTGTACGTGGACGGCCGGCCCATCGGCACGCAATATGTCCTCCAGACGCCCGTCTGGAGCGGCGACAGCAAGCACGTCGCCACCGTTACCGCCTCCAACGAGAACGGCAAGGTGCGCCACCGCGCCTTCATCGACGACCAGCCGCAGAAGCTCTGCCAGGAGATCATCCCCTCCTCGCTGCACTTCAGCCCGGACTCTCGGCGCCTGGCCTACGTCGCTTGGCAGGGCGACAAGATGCTCGCCGTGGCTGACGGCGTCGACGGCCCGCCCCGTGACCTGATCCTGCCCCAGTCGCTGACCTGGCTGGACGACGGCAGGCTCGCCTACGTCGCCGGCGCGAGCGACTCCGGCGGACCCAAGGGCAGGCAGATGACCTTCACCGCCTTCAACGGCCAAAGACGCGAGATTCCCTTCTGCCGCTACCTCGTCGTGACGGGCGATCAGGAAGACGGCGACCGGGTCCAGGTGGAGCGGATGCTGCTGGCCCGCGGCGAGGCCTCGCCCTTCCTGGTCGAGGCGATGGCGGAGGCCCAGAAGAACATGCCCGTGGACGCCCACCTGAGTGTTCACTGCGAAACGGACGGACGACCGTTCCTCCTCAGTCCCGACAAGCGCCACGGAGTCGCCGTCATCAACGTCCGCGACAACAAGGGCCCGGTCATGCTGGTGATCGACGGGACCGCCATGCGACTTGCCATTCCGGGCCGGGTGCAGCAGGTCGTGTTCGAGTCGCCCGACACGCTGCTGATGCTGACGGGGGACCATCGCGTTCGGGCCAGGCTGGTGGCCAAGGAACTCCCAGCGGCGCAGTCCCCAGCTCCCGCTCCTCCCGTCGCGGTCAATAGTGGCGGCGGCCTGGTGACCATCTACTTCGGCAAACTCGACCAGGTCCTGGCCGCCTCCAGCAGGATGACCCTGCCCCGCGCCGCGACCCCTTCGCCCGTGTCGCTGGCCCAAATGAGGCAGCGGCTTACCGCGCGCGTCGACGAGTTGAAATGGCAAGTGGCGGCGATCCTGGGCGATCGAGAGACGGCGATCCGCCTGCGCCGCCCTGCCGGGCCCCAGGACCTGCTGGAGGTGCTGGCCATCGTCCAACTGGCCCATAACGACAGGCCCAGTCGAGCCCGCTTGGCCGCCGAGATGCGCCACGTCGCACAAGATATCCAGGGCGTGACCAACGACGAGCGATGGACCGCCCTCTGCCGCGTCGCACGGGCGTGCTGCCTGGCCGGCGAATTGGACCAGGCCGACCAGGTCCTGGCCCGTCTGAACGACAAGGAGAAAGACAGGCAGGTCTTCTGGACCTCGCGCGCCTGGGCCTGCCTGGCCCAGGGCAACCACGAGGACGCCCTGGTTTCGGCGGCACGCCTGCCGGCCTTGCGGCGGGTGGACCTCCTGTTGGAACTCGCCTCCGCCCTGCTGGACAGGGGCCAGATCCAGCAGGCCGGCCAGGTCGTCCTGGAGGCGTTGAAGCTCCGCCCGGAGGTTGTCCACGCTGCCGACGATTCGTCCCTCGAGGACGCCGCCTTCCCGTACCTGGTCCGCTGCGGGCGATTCTCCGAGGCCCTCGCCCATGCCGCCTCGCTGCCCCAGCCGCTGCGTCACAGGCTCATGACGCCCCTGCTCCTGTGCCAGGTGTACCTCGGGCGGCGGGAGGAGGCGATGAAGACCGCGGAGGCGAACCACGTCCCGCTGCTGGCCGCCACGTTGCAGATCGAGGCCGCTCAGAAAGAAGCCGCCGCCGCCAACCTGCGCCGCGTGCTGAACGTAGTGACGCCCCTGGGCGAGTCCAGCCCGCGGACTCAGAGGAGCAGACTGCTGGCCGAAGTCGCTCGTCTGCAATACCACTGCGACCAGGCCGCCGCCTCCTCCACCCTGGCCCGGGCTCGCCAACTGCTCTCGTCGGACAACCCCGTCACGGCCGAGGAACTCGCCATCGTCGAGATCGAATCGCTGGGCCAGCCCATCTCCGCGGACAAGGAGCCTGCGGCCCGGGTGATGCTGGCTCGCTTGGCCACGCAGGGGTACAAGCGGGCCCATGGCGTCCTGCTGGCCCGCCTGGTCGCGACCAAGCCGCCGGGATACGCACCCCGTGAGGAGGTCGAGCAGTTCTTTGACGCAGCCAGGTCCGATCCGCTGGTATGCTTGGAGGCCGTGCGGGCCCGCGCCCGCACGGGGGACATTCCGGCCGCCCTGCGCTTGGCCGAGCAACTGAAGTTGACCCTCGACCAGGAGATGCTGGTCATGACCGAGCTGGTCCGCCTGGGCAAGGGGCCCGAGTTGATCCAGGCCCGCCGCGCCGTCGGGGCGGCCAGGCGGCTCGGGCTGGAGGCTGGACTGCTTGTCCTGGGGCAGGAAGAGGACTTCCGGACCGCTTTTCAGAGGATTCCTGCTGGGTGCTCAAAGGAGGACAGGCTCTCCAGGATGGGCAAGCTGACGCTGATGGCCGCCCGGCGGGGGATGGGCAAGCTGGTTATCCAGAGCTACGTCACTCCCCTGGAAGTCGGCGTGCTGGACAGGGTCTGCCAGGCCCTGACTGCCGCGGGCCAGGGCGAGCAGATCGACGCCCTGCTGGAGGCTGACCTGGCTCGACTCGGCGCATTGGACAGCGCCCCGTCCAGAAAGGTGACCCGCAGGGCGGCCGTCCTGGAGATGCTCTGCCGCCACGGCCGGGCCGACCACCTGCATTGGCTGGTGGTTCGGATGGGAAGCTCCCCCATCGGTTACCTGGAGTCCTGGACCCCACAGTTGGGCCCCTCGCCGGGAGCGACCTTCGCCCGGATGTTCGTCCGCATTGGAGACCTCCATGGCGTGCTGCAGTGGGCCCCGCGGGCATTCGAGGCCGACGCGGTCCTGGCGGCGGTCGCGGAGGCCGTCTGCGAGCCGGTCCTTGCCCCCCTAGCCAAGGCGGAACTGCCTCCCTGGGCCGCTGCTTTCCCGGCCCGCGCCGGAGACGATCCGCCCCATGAACTCGATCTGGTCTACCGCGCCGCCAAGTGCGGCGAGATGGAGATACCCGAGACCCGCTTCTGAGCCCAATCCGCCTGCCGGACCGCACCATGTTCTGGGGCTCCCTTCTACGCCCTTGCGGGCATGCCACCAAACGGGCAATTGCACCGCTCCCGGCGTCGTTTATAATGCCTGTGCGACTCTGGGGCGGACCATGTTTGTGCTCGTGTTGGTGATGCTTGCTGGAGAGGAAACAGGAACGCATGATGAAACGCGTGTTCGCAGCCGTTGCGGCGATGGCCCTTTGTCAGTCGGTTGTCCAGGCCAAGGCGGTCGGTTTTGACGGCTCGCAGTGGATCTGGACCTGGCCCGACGCGGGCTCCAACGACACCCTCAACCACGACATGGGCCTGGTCTACTTCCGCACCGCCCTGGACCTGCCCGCCGACGTCAAGCCGGCCCAGGCCGAGGTGTTCCTGACCGCCGACAACCTCTTCGCCCTGTACGTCAACGGGCAGTACGTGGGGCGAAGCGAAGCCGACCCCAACAAGTGGAACGCCCCCAAGCGATTCGACGTGACCGGCCTGGTGAAGGCGGGGCCGAACCTGGTGGCCATCGAGGCGGCCAACACCGCCCCGGGCCCGGCGGGGTTGCTGCTGAAGATGGTCGTCCGCCTGGGCGACGGGCGTGAGATCGTGCTGGCCAGCGACGACGCCTGGCGCTGCAGCGAGCAGGCGGGCAAGAACTGGCAGGCGGCGGCCTTCGACGACAAGCCGTGGCGCAAGGCCTACGTGGTCGGGCGGTACGGCGCCAGCCCCTGGGGCAACTTCACCAAGGACCTGTCGGTCCTGCCCACAGCCAAGCCCAGCACCAAGCCTCCCCAGCCGCTCACGTGGGCCCGGCCGGCCCAGGGCGGGCGGGGCCGCCCCGCGCCGGTGGTCAAGGAGGTCCCCGCGCCTGACGACTTCGCCTGGCCCGAGGGCGTCGTCTTTCTCGGCGACGATTGCAGCCTCTATCGCGACCTGGGCCACACCAACACGTCCTGGGATTCCCTCGGCGTGACCATCTTCAACGCCCGCAACTCCCGCTCCTATCCCGAGCACGACCTGCCCGCGCCCATGAAGATGGGTCGCAAGCTGCTGGCCCTCCGTCCGGCCCGGCCCGGCGTCAAGCCGATGGTCCTGCTGGACGCCGGCAAGGGGACCATCGGCTCGCCCAGCGTCTCGTTCGACGGCAAGAGCGTGTACGTCTCGATGGCGGCCGAGGGCGACGCCTTCTTCCACATCTACCGCGTGCCGGCCGACGGGGGCAAGCCCGTCCAGCTCACCCGCGGGCCCTTCCACGACATCGACCCGGTCGAGTTGGCCGACGGGCGGATCGCTTTCACCTCCACGCGGATCGGCTCGTTCGAGGAGTACCACAACCCGCCCTCGCGCTCGCTGTTCGCGATGAACGTCGACGGCGGCGAGATCCGGGCCATCACCACCACCTTCATCTTCGACAATGAGCCCGAGGTCATGCGCGACGGGCGAATCCTGTTCGTCCGGTCGGACAACTTCTTCGATCGCGGCAAAGTCGAGACCCTCCTGCACGCCGTTCACCCCGACGGCACCGAGGGCTACACCGAGTTCGGCCTGGACATGGGCCCCGAGTACGGGGGGCGGCTGCGGGCCTTCTACTGCGGCAGCCCGGCGCCCATGAACGACGGGCGGGTCGCCTTCCTGACCAACCAGGGCGTCACCGTGGCCCATCCCGGCGTCCCACAGCATGACCAGATGCACATGCGCATCGACGCGGGCGACGTGGCCGCCACGCCCGACAACCGCCTGCTGGTCACCACCGCGCGCGTCAAGAAGGTGGAACTGACGCACCGGGGCAAGCCGCGAACCGTCAACCGCTTCAACTACGAGAAGATCGCCATCCTCGACCCCGACAGCCGAGACGGCGCCGTCGTTGTCCTGCACGACGCCCAGGATGGCATCCACTCGCCCGTCTTCCTGGGTCCTCGCGCCCGCCCGCCTCTCCTGGCCAGCAAGGTCGATCGCTCCCAGGTGGATCAACCTGGCGCCACCGGCTTCCTGTTCTGCCAGAACGCCCGCTACACCAAGCAGACTACAGCCGGCTGGCCCCACGTGCGGGCCATGCGCGTCCTGGCGGGCAAGGGTCTGACCGCGCGCTCCTCCCACGCGTACATCGTCCACGCCGGCAGCGAGGTCATCGAACTGGGCACCGTGCCCCTGGCGCCGGACGGCTCCTTCTTCGTCGAGGTGCCCGCCGACACGGCCATCGCCTTCCAAGCCGTCGACGCCGAAGGGCGAAGCGAACTCAACGAGATGTCGTGGATCTTTGTGCGTCCCGGCGAGCATCGCGGCTGCCTCGGCTGCCACCAGACCCGCCATGCCGCGCCGCCCCTGCCCAACGGGCCGGTCCAGGCCATGACCGTTCCGCCCGTTCGCCTGCTGGGCAAGGGCAGGCCCCACCGCTTCCGGGGCAACAACGCCGCCGTCACCGGGCTGATGGAAATGCAGTGGGACCGCTATCGGGAGGTCGCCTCCATCAACCGCCACAGCCAGACCGTCCAGTCGCTGGCCACCGGACGCGATGAGGTCAACCAACTCGTCGCCGAACTCAAGCACAAGGACCCGGCCATCCGCCTGTCCGCCTGTCAGCGCCTGGCCATCTTCCGCGAGCGCCTGGCTGCCCCCGCCCTCGCGCCCGTCCTGAAAGACGACGACCGCGAGGTCCGCCTCCACGCCGCCTTCGCCCTGGCCGCCTGCGGCACGCGCGAATCGCTGCCGCCTCTGCTGGCCGCCCTCAACGACAGCGACCCGCTGGTCGCACAGGCGGCTGCGACGGCCGTCGAGAACCTTACCGGTTCAAGCCAGCCCTTCGACACCTTCGCCCCGGCCGAGCGACGCAAGGCCCAGGCCGACGCGTGGGCGGCCACCATCGCCTCCGCCGGCTGGGACAAGATCGAGCAACAACTCGTCGCCCGCCTGGCCGACACCGATCGCGACGTCGTTCGTCGCGCCGCCGTCGCGCTCGGGCACGTCGGCGCCGACGCCGCCCGGAAGGCCCTCCGCGACTACGTCGCACGCGAGCGGGCCAACAACCCCTACCCCGAATGGCGAAAAGGCCATCGCGGCGACGGGGCACGGTTCAACTCCCTCTCGCCCGCCAACCCTCGCACCCTCCAGGCCGCCGTCCGCTCACTGGGCTACCTCGCCGACGCCCAGGCCGTGCCCATGCTCGGCGAAACTATCGCCGCCAACAGCGACAACGACAAGGGCAACCTCTTCCTGGCCGAGGCCTGTGCCGAGGCCCTCGGGCGAATCCACACGCCCCAGGCCGAGGACGCCCTGATCCAGTCCCTGACCGGCCTGAAGGACTACTTCTACTACGTCGGCTGGTACGGCGACCACGGGGCGCTGTTCGCCTGCCACGCCTCGCCCGTGCACTACTTCATCGCCGAGAGCCTCGACCTCCTCGCCTCGACCCGGGCCCGGTCCATTGTGCCACACCTGATCCGGTCCATGCCCACCGACCCCGACCGCGCCCTGCTGCTGGTCAGCGATGACTGCGAGACCATCGTCGGGCGGGTCATCCGTCGCTGCGGCGCGGAGGCGGCCGTCGTCGACACCTGCCTGGCCCTGCTGGGCGACGCCGGCGCCAAGAGCACCCAGGACATCGAGGACGCCGTCCGCAAGACCTACGCCGCCTGGGCCGGTCATCCGGGCCCCGAGATCCGCGCCGCGCAGGTCCTGTCTGCCGTCTGCCGCGACCGCTCCTATGAGCCCCGCATCCGCGCCGCCCTCGACCGCTACAACGCCCAGCCGCCCACCGACCTGGTCCGGGCGTTCGGCGGCGGCGGGCTGCCCCGTCAACTCCCCACCCGCAACTGGGTCTGCTTCTTCCTGGCCCGCACGCTGGGCACGCTCGGCGAGGTCGCCTCGGTGGACTCGCTGCTGGCCGTCCTGACGCGCAACGGGCCCGAGTTGTCCAACGGCAGCCCCGAGCCCGACAGCCCGGCGGTCCTGTTCCTCCACAACGAACTGACGCCCTGCTACCGCGCCTCGGCTGCCTACGCCCTGGGCCGCATCGGCGACCGTCGGGCCGTGGGCGTCCTGCTGCGAGTCGTGGGCGATCTCCAGAACGCCTTGGACACCCGCTTCGCCGCGGCCCAGGCCCTGGTTGCCATCGCCGATCCAGCCTGCGTGGCGGAGGTTCGCAAGCTGGCTGAGGGCTATCCGGAAGTCTCCACCCGGCGGATGCTGCTTCGGCTGTGCTCCGGCCAGGAATGACCGCCGGGTGCGGCGCGTTTGCCGCGGGCGAGACGAGAGCGCCAGTGGCGCTCTCAGAGACGAAGGCCTCCCGCCCCGGCGGCGGGGGGGGCGTGCGTTTTTTCACGGCGGCCGATCTTGACTTTGAGCGGCTGTAGCAGTACGATATTTCTCTTTATTGCCATGCTGGCACGGCAGGCGATCCCAACAGGCGCAGGGCGGCCATGAGAGAGTTGAACCGACAGGAGTATCTGCGGTACAGCACTGTCGGACTGGAATATGCCGTGACCTTTGGCGCGGGGCTTGCGGCGGGCTACGCCGCGGACCTGCTGGCGGGGACGGCGCCGGGGTTCATGGTGATCGGGGGCGTGATTGGCTTTCTGGTAGGCACGCGGCGACTGGCCCGCCAGGGCAAGGCGCTGAGTAAGTACCAGATGGAGCAGGAGTTGGAAGAGGCCCGCCGTCGCAGCCAGACGCAGCAGAGCGACCAGGGGCTGGACGAACTCCGCGAGCTAATGTACCGGGAAAGGGAAGGTCGACAGGACCCTGCCCGCCCATCTGCGCAGGATGCGGGAGAGCCCATTGAGCCGACAACGACCGATGGAGATTAGCTACCTGGCCCTGCTGGGCTGGACGATGCCGCTTGGGCTGGTGAGCTTCGCGGTGGGCATCTGGCCGACTTGGCGGGCGGGCGGCGCACTGGCTGTCTGGTCGCAGGTGGCCGCCGGCGCGGTGGTCCTGGCGACGGTGATGGGCAGCGGCGTGATCGTCTGCCGCATGGCCCGGCGAGGACCGGCCCGGGCGGCGGTCGGGTTCATCTTCAGTTGCATGGGCCGGATCCTGCTGGCCGTGGCCTTGATGCTGACGGCCTGGCGGCTGCTGGAACTGCATCTGATGGCCCTGGCGATCTGGCTGGTGATCTACTACCTGGCCCTGCTGATCGGCGAATCGATCTGGCTGAGCCGGGCCTTGAGGCGAGACGCCTTCCTCGAGGCCCTGGGCGAGTTCGACGACCGCCCTAAGATGAACGAGTGACGCGTCGCAGACGCGCAAGACCGGTGCGATGAACATGATGCTGGCAAGCGTGCTGGAGCATATTTCCGACACCCCCTGGCCGGGCGGACAGGTGGAGGTGTTTGGCCTCCGCGTGACCCTCATGTCCAGCAGCATCGCCTCGATCATCCTGGTGGGTGTGCTGCTGGCGGTCTTGGTGCCCCGCCTGGCCCGGCGGGTCGGGGACATTCCGCACGGGGGCAGGAACGTATTGGAGATCCTGGTCATCTTCGTCCGCGACATGATCGCCAAGCCCGCCCTGCACGAGAAGGCCTATGATTTCCTGCCCATGCTGCTCACACTGTTCCTGTTCGTGCTGACCATGAACCTGGTCGGGATCCTGCCGCTGGAGCCCCTCACCCGCCTGATGGGGCACTACGTGCCCTGGATGAAGGGCCGGCTCATCGGCGCCACGCCCACCAGCGTCTTCAGCGTGTGCGCGGGCCTGGCCTCGCTGTCGTTCCTGACGATCCTGGTCTCCGCCTTCGCGCGGGCGGCGGACCACGCCCACCACGAGCACCATTGGCCCCGCTGGTTGTGCCTGGCCCTCTCGCCTGCCCTGTGGGTGCGGAAGATGGCCCCGCCCATCAGCGGAATGGCGGGCATCATCCTGGTGGTGCCCCTGACGGCGATGGAGATCGCAGGCGTCGTGGTCAAGTGCGGTGCCCTGCTGATTCGTCTGCTGGCCAACATGGTCGCGGGGCACGCCCTGCTGGCGGTGATCATGATGCTCCTGCTTCAGGCGGCCGCCTTCGCCCTCAAAGAGAACATCACCGCCCTGGGCGTCAGTGTCGTCTGCATCCTGGCCAGCGTCCTGCTGGACGTGCTGGAGGTGATGGTGGCCGGGCTTCAGGCCTATATTTTCACGTACCTGACGGCCATCTTCCTGGGCCTGTACGTGGAGCCCGGGCACGGATGAGCGAGCGGCCGACGGGCCGAGAGTTGCGATGCGAGCATTGGGACGCGAGGATTGTCCTCGGCGTCTGAACCGAAACGTGCGGCGGCGGAGCCTGCTCCGCCAGGCAGAACAAACCGGCCGGCCTGTTGCCGGCAGAGATGAGACTGAGGAGAACGTAGATGTCCAAGATTCGTAACGTGGTGTTGGTGGCTTTGGTCCTGGCGGCCTTCCCGGTCGCGGCGGCGATGGCGGCCGACGGACCGGAGGCGGCGGGCGCCCCCGCGGCCAAGGCTGACATGTCGATGGCTCGCGGCCTGGCCATCATCGGCGCCTGCTGGGGCGCGGGCTTTGCCGCGGTCGCCGGCGGGATCGGCATCGGGCGCATCGGCGGCAGCTGCATCGAGGCCATCGCCCGCCAGCCTGAGGCTGCCGGAGCCCTGTTCGCCCCGATGATCATTTCGGCGGCCATGGTCGAGGGCGGCATGCTCTTCGCCATCGTGGTCTGCCTGATGGGCATCTTGGCATAGCGTGCAAGCGCGTCCGGCCCGCGGAGGACTTACCGCGGGCCTGGGCCAACTCCGCAGGAGTGCTGATTGTGTCTGCGCACTGGACAACCCGCGCCGCCTGGGCCCTCGCCCTGCCGGTAACGGCCGCCGCCCCCGCCCTCGGCGCCGAAGGCGGCGTTTACCTGGGAGATTTCGGGCAGGCCATTGCCGCCCTGTTGATCTTCCTGGCGCTGCTGGGCATCCTGGGCAAGTGGGCCTGGAAGCCCCTGGTCGCCCAGCTCCGCCGGCGCGAGGAGGCCATCGCCAACACCATCGAGCAGGCCCAGAAGCGCGAGAGCGAGTCCCGCGAACTGCTGGACCACTACCGCCACAAGCTCGAAGCGGTGAAGTCCGAGGCCGACGCCATCCTCGTTCAGGCCCGCCAGGAGGCCGCCCAGGCGCGCGAGACCGTGCTGGTCGCCGCCCAGGAAGAAAGCCGGCGCTCCATCCAGGCCGCCCGGGAGGAAATCGAGCACGCCAAACGCTCCGCCTTGCAGGAGCTGAGACAGGTTACCGCGGAAATGGCCGTCGATCTCACCGCGCGATTGCTGGACAAGACCCTGACCCCCGAGGAGCAGAACCGGCTGCTCGAGCAGTCGCTGGACGAGATCGGCCGGCAAGGCCGAACGAGACCCTGACATGCAACAGCTTCCCCGATCTTCCCGCGAACACGTGATGGACCCCAGCCGACTGTCGCTGGCGGACGTCTACGTGGAGGGGCTGATCAGCCAGCTCGACGCGGACGAGATCGATCAGCTCGACCGGGAACTGGACGAGCTGGAAACTCTGCTGGAGCACATCGAGGGCTTCGAGGAGTTGGTCGCCGTGTCGCTGATCAGCGCCCGCGAGCGACGGGAACTGGTCGAGCGGGTCTTCCAGGGCCGCTGCAGCCTCACCTTGTTGGCCCTGCTGCGCATCCTGGCCCGCCACAACCGCCTGGTCCTGCTGCGGACGATTTGCAGGCGATTCCACAAGTTCCACGAGCGCACCCACGGGCGGGTCGACGTGTTCGTGACCAGTCCCGTGGAGATGTCTCCGCCCGAGCAGGAGGCCCTGGCCCGCAAGCTGGGCCAGAGCCTGCAACTCGATCCGGTTCTGACGGTGAAGGTGGACCCGGCCCTGCTGGGCGGGCTGATCGTCCGCGTGGGCGACCGCCTCTTCGACGCCTCGCTGGCCACCCAGCTTCGCCGCCTGCGCCGGCGCATCGCCAGCCGGGTCAGCGATCAGCAGCCCTAAGCCGCCGCCCGCCGCACCGCGACGGATACCAGACAGCAAGCGAGAACCAGATGAAGTTCAAAGCCGATGAAATCACCAGCGTCATCCGCGAGGAGATCTCCCGCTATCGTAAGCAACTGGACGTCTCCCAGGTCGGACGCGTGCTGGAGGTGGGCGACGGCATCGCCACCATCTTCGGCCTGGCCAGCGCGATGGCGGGCGAGATGCTCCAGTTCGAGTGCGGCGCCGTCGGGCAGGTCTTCAACCTGGAAGACAACTCCATCGGCGCGGTCATCTACTCCGGCATCGACAAGGTCCACGAAGGCGACGCCGTCCGCGGCACCGGCAAGCTCATGGAAGTCCCCGCCGGGCGCTCCATGCTCGGGCGGGTCATCGACGCCGCCGGCGTCCCCCTGGACGGCCTGGGGCCCATCCAGGCCGAGGCCACCCGTCCGGTCGAGATCATCGCCCCCGGCATCGCCGCCCGCCAGCCCGTCACCGAGCCCCTCCAGACCGGCATCAAGGCCATCGACTCCATGACCCCCATCGGGCGCGGGCAACGCGAACTCATCATCGGCGACCGAAAAACCGGCAAGACCGCCATTGCCATCGACACCATCATCAACCAGAAGGACACCGGCGTTATCTGCATCTACGTCGCCATCGGGCAGAAGGAGTCCACCGTCGCTTCCGTCGTGGACATCCTCCGCCAGAACGGCGCCATGGACCACACCATCGTCGTCAATGCCTCCAGCAGCGACCCCGCGCCCGCCCAGTACATCGCCCCCTACAGCGGCTGCGCCATCGCCGAGTACTTCATGTACGAGTTGGGCAAGCCCACACTCGTGGTCTACGACGACCTGAGCAAGCAGGCCGCCGCCTACCGCCAGATCTCCCTGCTGTTGCGCCGCCCGCCCGGACGCGAGGCCTATCCCGGAGACGTGTTCTACCTCCACAGCCGCCTGCTCGAACGGGCCTGCAAACTGGCTGAACGATACGTTATCGTCCCCGCCTCCACGCCCGAAGACGCCGAGAATGTCCAGGGCGTCAACCACAAGGTCTACGAGGGCGCCGTCGGCTACGCGAACGCCAAGAACGACCTCAAGGCCCAGCCCAACGCCGAGTCGCTCCGGCTCCATCGCCTGGGCGACACCGGCGGGTCCATGACGGCTCTGCCCATCTGCGAGACCCAGGAGGGCGAGGTTTCAGCCTACATCCCCACCAACCTGATCTCCATCACAGATGGACAGATCTATCTTGAACCGTCCCTCTTCTTCGCCGGCGTCCGCCCGGCGATCAACGTCGGTATCTCCGTCAGCCGCGTGGGGTACAAGGCCGCGGCGGCGGCCATGAAACAGGTGGCCAAGAGCCTCCGCCTGGACCTGGCGGCCTATCGAGAGCTGGAATCGTTCGCCCAGATGGGCATGGAACTTGATGCGGCCACCCAGCGCCAACTGGACCGCGGCATGCGGATGGTTCGCGTGCTCATCCAGCCCCAGTACCATCCCGAGCCGGTGGCCGATCAGGTCATCGAGATCTTCGCCGGCGCCCGCGGCTACCTGGACGACCTGGCCGTCGACGAGGTCGGCGATTTCGAGAACGGTCTGCTGGAGCACATCCGCAGCCAGCACGCCGACTTCTACACCGAACTCCAGACCAGCCAGACGCTCGACGCCAACCACGAGCGCCGCCTGCGATACCTGATCAACGAGTACAAGACCGGGCACTGGGAAGAACTCCGCCGCCAGAAGCGTCGCGCCGCCCACGCCGACGAGACCCCCAAAGCCCCCAGCGAGTAGCCGATGGCCAAGGCCAGGACAATCCTCAAACGGGCCAAGGCGGCCAAGTCCATCCGAACGGTCACCAAGACCATGGAGATGGTGGCCTCCTCCCGCTTCAAGAAGTGCCACGACATGGTCGTCGCCTCTCGCCCCTATACCTCCCGCCTGGGCGACCTGGTCGGCGACATGATTGACCGGTGCGACGCCAAGGCCCTGCACCACCCGCTTCTCCAGGAACGCGCCGAGGTCAAGCGAGACGTCCTGCTGGTCCTCACCTCCAATCGCGGACTGTGCGGCGGCTTCAACGGGTCCATCGTCCGGACCGCCACGGAGCGAAGCCGCCAGATGAATGAGGCGGGATACGACGTTCTCCTGCAGGTCCACGGCAAGCGAGGCATCCAGCAGTTCCGCTTCCTTCAGGCTGCCATCGACAAGGAGTACGTCCTCTTCGACGACGTTCCCAATTACAGGCCCGTCTCCCAACTGGCCGACGCCTTCATCGACGAGTATCTGGCCGGGCGGATCGGCGGAGTCGAGGTGGCCTATATGCAGTTCCTCTCCGCCAGCCGCCAGAAGCCCGCCATCGCCCAGATCCTGCCTCTGACCAACCTCCAGCCGCCGCGAAGGACCCACGGATACAAACCGGCCTACGAGTTCATGCCTTCGGCCGACGTGCTGCTGGAAGAGCTTTTGCCGGCCACCGTGCGCCTGAGGCTCTACCAGTGCTTTCTGGACTCGGCCGCCTCCGAGCAGGTCATCCGCATCGCGGCGATGCGATCGGCCACTGACAACGCCGACGATATGATCCAAAGCCTCACCGTCCGCTATAACCGCGTCCGCCAGGCCCAGATCACGACCGAACTGGCCGAGATCATGGGCGGGCGAATGGGACTGGAAGAGAAGTGAACATGATCGAAGCAACCGCACAAGGCAAGGTCGTCCAGGTGATCAGCTCGACGTTTGACGCCGAGTTCCCCGAGGAGAGCATCCCGCCCATCTACAACGCCCTGCGGGTGGATACGGATTTCAACGACATCAAGCTTCACCTGACCGGCGAGGTACAGCAGCACCTGGGCGGCGGGCGGGTCCGCTGTGTGGCCCTGGGCTCCACCGACGGCCTCTACCGCGGCGCGCCTGTCAGCGACACCGGCGGGCCGGTCAAAATGCCTGTCGGCCCCGGCGTCCTGGGTCGCGTGCTCAACCTTCTGGGCGAGCCCATCGACAACCTCGGGGCCGTCCAGGCCGACGAGTACCGCTCCATCCACGCCGCGCCCCCCCCCTTCGACATGCTCACCCCCAAGAGCGAGCTGTTCGAGACGGGCATCAAGGTCATCGACCTGCTGGCCCCCTTCGTCCGCGGCGGAAAGACCGGGCTGTTCGGCGGGGCCGGGCTGGGAAAGACCGTTGTCATCCAGGAACTCATCGCGCGCGTGGCCACCAAGCACGGCGGCTACAGCGTCTTTGCCGGCGTCGGCGAGCGGACCCGGGAGGGCAACGACATCTGGCTGGAAATGCAGGACGCCGAAATCGGCTCCACGGGGCAGAAGCTCATCAACAAGACGGCCATGGTCTTCGGACAGATGAACGAGCCGCCCGGCGCCCGCCTCCGCGTGGCCCTGTCGGCACTGACGCTGGCCGAGTACTTCCGCGACACCGGCGCCGAGACGCTCCTGTTCGTGGACAACGTCTTCCGCTTCAGCCAGGCCGGCAGCGAGGTCTCCGCCCTGCTGGGGCGCATGCCGTCGGCCGTGGGCTACCAGCCCACCCTGGCCACGGAGATGGGCGAGCTCCAGGAACGGATCACCTCCACCACGAAGGGCGCCATTACGTCGGTGCAGGCGGTGTATGTCCCCGCCGACGACATGACCGACCCGGCCCCCGCGGCGGCGGTGACCCACCTGGATGCGTTCATCGTGCTCGAACGGTCGATCGTGGAGAAGGGGATCTACCCGGCCATCGACCCGCTGGCCAGCTCGTCGCGCATCCTCGACCCCCAGAACGTGGGCCAGGAACACTACGACACCGCCCGGCGTGTGCAGCAGATCCTCCAGCGATACCGCGACCTTCAGGACATCATCGCCATCCTCGGCGTCGACGAATTGAGCGAGGAAGACCGCTCTACCGTCGCCCGCGCCCGGCGGATCGAGCGGTTCCTCTCCCAGCCGTTCTTCGTGGCCGAGGTGTTCACCGGCAAGGCGGGCAACTTCACCCCGCTGGCCGAGACCATCCGCTCGTTCCGCGAGATCTGCGACGGCAAGTGGGACCACCTGCCCGAAGGCGCGTTCATGTACGTGGGCACGGTCGAAGAGGCCGCCGCCCAGGCCGCCCGCATGAGCCAGTCCTCCTCCGAAGCGGAGGTCAAGGCCTGAGCGTCTGTCGGCGGGGCCTGGGCTGCGTTCTGACAGCGCAGTCTGGTAAGGTGATGGCCCGGACTGTACAATGATACACCGTCGGCGGCGGACCGAATCTATCGTCCGCGCGGACAATACGCCGCCGACAGGCAAATCGCCTGTGCAGCACAAGGAGACGCAAGATGCAGATCGAGCCCATGGCAGTGATCGTGATCTTCTATCTGTACCTGCTGGCCCGCTGGCAATACGTGAAACGTCCCTTCTTCTACCTGATTGGCGCTGCGGGCATCCTCTTTGCGATGGCGGGCGACTTCTTCGGCCTGGGCCAGGCGACGATCAAGGTCAGGATGATCTTCCAGATCATCGGCCAACTGGTCGCCTTCGTCGGCGTCGTCGCCGCCTGCTTCGGCGCCAAGCTGCCCGGCGTCGAGGTCCCCCTCGAGGGCTACAAGCAGCAGGAGCAGTAGAGGCCCGCGATGGACGTCTACGACGCGATCCGCACCCGCTCCAGCGTCCGCGCGTACGAGCCGCGCGACATCGAGCAGGACAAGCTCCTGCGCATCCTGGACGCGGGACGGCTGGCCCCGTCCGCACGCAACGCGCAGCAGTGGCGTTTCGTGGTTGTCCGCGACGGCGGGCGACGCCAGGAACTGGCCCGGGCCGCCGACCAGCCGTTCCTGGCCGACGCGCCGGTTATCATCGCCGTCGTCAGCTTCGCCGGTGACCGCCTCATGCACTGCGGCATCCCAGCCGGGCCTGTCGATTGCGCCATCGCCATCGATCACATGGCTTTGGCCGCGACGGCCGAGGGGCTGGGAACCTGCTGGATCGGCCACTTCAACCAGCAGGTCTGCTGCCGCATCCTGAACGTCCCCGACGACGGCCGGCTCATCGAGATGCTGGTCCTCGGCTATCCAGCCGTCCCAGCCGGCACGAAGAAACGAAAACCACTGGACGAGATCGTCTCGTACGAACAGTTATGAGCGGCCGGAACCGCGAGGAACCCGTCGTCGCGCTTGTGGCGGCGGGGGCGTGGCGTGTCTTCCGGCAGACAGGTCGGCAGCTAGGTCGAAGATGGCATCGCAATACAACCGAAGTTTCAAGCTCGAACTGGTCACGCCCCACGGGCGCGTGGCCACCATGGACGTCTACAGCGTGGTCTTCCCCGCCTCTGACGGGCAAGTGGGCGTATTGGCCGGGCGCGCACCCGTGGCCGCCATCGTCGGAGCGGGAGGACTGGTCGCCGACACCATCGAGGGCAACCGCATCGAGTACTTCGTCGCCGGCGGGTTTGCGAATATGACCGGCGACCACTTGACCCTCCTGGCCGAGCAGTGCGTCCCCGTGGGGCAGGTCGACCGCGAGCAGGCATGGGACGACCTGGAAGCCGCCCGCAAGCTGCCTTACGGCCCGCGGCGCGAGGTTGCCGTCGAGATCGCCCGCGCTCGGTTCGACCTCGTCCAGCGCCACCTCAGCCGCACGGGGCAATTGACCGGCGAACGACACGACCTGGAGTGACCTGGGCGTTTCCGGGCCCGATCAGGAGGCACAGGAACGCAAGGCGCTCAGCCTGGCCTCTATCGCCGCCACGTGGTTCAACTCCTCCGCGATGATCGCGGCGAACGTCGCGCGATCCTGCCCGGGTTGCAGACATCCGCTGAGGTGTTGGAAGAAGACCGCTGTCGTCTGCTCGAACTCCAAGGCCATGCGCAGCAGTTCCTCTTCCGATTCATCGCCCCGGAACATCCGCAGGGAACCGGCTGGATCCTGACGCGCGGATGTTGCCGGAATCTGGTCGAGCCTGTGACGGAGATCGGCATCCATGCAGGGCATGGTCGTGGCTGTGCCTGACGTGCTCTCCCGCAGGTTGCAGAAGTACTTTTCGTGCTTGGCTTCTTCCTCTTCCAGTTCCCGGAACAGGGAGGCGGCCTTGGCATCGGCTGCCTTGCGAGCAAGCTCGCGAAAGGCCCCCTGTCCGATGATCTCGATCTCCTGGGCGAGCATGAGCAGTTGTCGGATGTCCGGGTAAGGGTTCATGGTTTCAGCTTCCTGCGTTCCAAATGGCCTCTTCGATCTTGCGCAGCGGGTAGTAGAGCGTCTCCAGCCAGCCACCCTTGCGATGTTCGTCCTGAGAAGAATCCTTCAACGCTTCCTTGACGTTTCGCAGGTCGCTGATGCGCGTGGTGGATTTCCGTAGGAACCTGAACATTGCAGTCAGCCGCCGACTTTCCTTTGCCTGCCGGCGAGCCGGACAGCTTCCGCTTGTCCGCAAATCCCACTCTCCGCGTGCACACATAGCCGGAACCCGCCGGCCCTTGGTCTCTGGCTGCGATTGTACAGCGGACCTGCCGGGATTACCTCTTGAACTTGTGACGCTCTTTGGAGATGATTTTCGAGCTTGGCGAAACGGGCTGTCGCAGATAAGATACGTGCTTGCTCAAGACACAGGCCGGAGTGGCGGAATTGGCAGACGCGCAGGATTCAAAATCCTGAGTCCTTCACTGGGCGTGTGGGTTCGATTCCCACCTCCGGCAGTAGAAAAGGAAAGGCCCGCGGGGGTTGTCCGCGAGCCCTTTCCTACAGCACCACTGCACCCTCTCCTTGGCTCCTGGTCCCCCCGCCGGCTCAGGCCCTGGCGCCCGTCCCTCGCCTTTCCCGCAGCCCCTGCCATCCGCGTGTTCTCAGGCGACCTTGGGCCTGCCCCTCTCTTGCCGGCCTGCCCTCTGCCCCTCCATGATGCATCAGGTGTGCCAAACCCCCGCGTCACCGCCTGCCGCGGCAGAGACGCGTCCGCAAGGCCTGCTATTTCAAAGCATTATGATCGTCCATCGACAAACGCCGGCGCGGCGGCTGGGAAAACGAAGCAACCAACTGGGTAATATTGCCCATCAATCAGGGGAAGAATGGGGAAGATCCCACGAACACCGGAACCGTGAAATGCCGATGGAAAGGCCTTCCACGGGTCTTGACCCGGAAGCCATCGGGGTTCGCGGGCAGACCACCCGGCTGGCCACGACTCTATCGCTTCAGGCCGTACTTCTTGATCCGATAGCGGAGATTGTCGCGGCTGATGCCTAAGGCGGCGGCTGCGCGGGTCTGGTTCCAGTTGTGATCGCGCAGGGCCGCCAGGACCATGGTCTTCTCGTGGTCGGCCAACACCGAGCCGCCGGCGGCGGCTTGGGGCGAGGCGTTGTCGGCGGAGGCAGGCACAGCCGCCTTGAGGTTGGAGGGCAGGTGGACCAGGTGGATGACCGGTTCCAGCGACTCCCCCTCGCGGGTGGAGCAGGCGAGCAGGCAGGCCCGCTCCAGGATGTTTCTCAGTTCGCGGACGTTGCCGGGGAAGTCGTAAGCCTCCAGTGCGGCCATCGCGTCGGGCGAGATGTCCGGCAGTGGCAGCTTGAGTTCGACCGAAAGCTGCCCCAGCAGGTGCCGCCCCAGCAGAGGGATGTCGCCGGTCCGCAGGCGCAGCGGGGGCAGATCGATCGGGAACACGTTCAGGCGGTAGAAGAGGTCCTGACGGAATCGGCCTTCGGCGATCTCCGCCTGCAGATCGCGGTTGGTGGCGGCGATGACGCGGACGTCGCAGCCGATGGCCCGCGTGCCTCCCAGGCGGAACATCTCGCGTTCTTCCAGGACGCGGAGCAGTTTGACCTGGATGTTCAGGGGCACCTCGCCGATCTCGTCGAGGAAGATGGTCCCCCCGCCGGCCAGCTCGAAGCGTCCCATGCGGCGTTCGGTGGCCCCGGTGAACGCCCCGGCCTCGTGCCCGAACAGTTCGCTCTCCAGGAGCGTCTCGGGCAGGGCGGCGCAATTGATGGCGATGAAGGGCCCGCCGCTGCGGTGGCTTTGGGCGTGCAGTTGCCGGGCGGCCAACTCCTTGCCCGTCCCGGTCGCTCCCAGCAGCAGGACGGTCGCGCTGGTGGGGGCGACGTCGGCGATCAGGTCGCGGACCTTGAGCATCTGCGGGCTGGCGCCGATCAGTTCGCCGCTGCGGCTGCTCTCTTTGAGCCCGCGGTTCTCCTTTCCCAGCCGCTCCACCCGCTGGGCGTTGGCCACCGCGATGGCGGCCAGGTTTGCGAACACCATGGCCAGGCGTCGGTCGTTCTCCGCGAAGTGCGACTCATGCAGCGGATTGAGCACCTCCACCACGCCCAGGGCCTTGTTCTCGTGCACCAACGGGGCGACCAGGACCGATCGCGTCTGGAAGCCCAGCTTGTCGTCGATGCCCTTGTAGTGCGACTTCTCGCGGGCCACGTCGTTGATGATCGCCGCCTGGCGCAGCTTCATGGCCTTGCCGCTGATCCCCGTGCCCTGCTCGTATTCCACGCCCAGCAGTTGTTCCGCCCGGTCGCCCACCGCGGCGGCGAAGACCTGCTTGCGCCGCTGCGCGTCCAACACGATCACGCTGGCCGCTTCCGCCTTCAGCACGGCGGCAGCCGCCCGGGCGATCGCCTGGAGCGTCGCATCCACGCCCAGCGAGCCGTTGATCGCCGCCGACGCGTCCACCAGTGCGGACAGTGCCTCGGCCGACAGTTCCCGACTGGAGTACTCCATGAACAGAGTATCCCCCCTCCGGTCCTCCAGTGCAAGCCCATGCCGGACCCGCAAAATCGAGTTCTCCCGGTACTGGTGCGGGTTCGACTCAAGTCATACCGCCAGTGGTCCGATTGTTCTCTCGTCCGGCCGACGGACAGGCCGGTTCGTGAGAAGCCTGCTCAGGGCATAGAGACTGGGAGTGAGGATCGGTACATGAGCGGACCGTACAGGAAGGACACTGGACGTTTTGTCGTCACGGAACTCAAGGCCCGCGCGTTCTGGCGGCGCCAAGACCTCCGGGACCGGCCTTTCGCCTCGATGGCGGACGTGGCCAATGAGTTGGAGCGGGCCGGGCTGAAGGTGTTTGCCGTTCATTGCGACGCCGTCGAATGCGAAGCGCGTCCAGCCGCCATCTGGGAGATCCTCACCGGCTGCCCGTGCAACCTGGCGATGGACGAGGTGTACGGCACGGAACCGGAAGAGCGCGGCGCCGGTCTGCGACGGCTGCAGGAACTGGGGATTCTCCAGACGGGCTAGCGCATCAAGCCCGACCAATGGCAGGGGATACAACCCGATCACGGCCGCCCAGAAGCGGGCCGAGGAGGTCCGCAGAGTCTTCCTCGCCCTGACTAACCGCGGACACCGAAAAAGACCGGCGCCGCACGACCGGGCACTCTCCCCGGTCGCACGGCGCCTGTGGCGATATTCTCGACCTGTCCTGGGCGTGCGGCGGCGGCTACCGCACCGCTACCGTCGCACTGCCGACGAAGGCGTCGCCAGCGATGGTCAAACCGCTGAGCGTCATGGTCGCCGAGGTCTTGTCCTTCACAATGTCCTTGACGGCGTTGAGGGGGAACTTGGCCACCAGGTCGCCGCAGTCGTCGGCGAACAGTGATTGCGGGGCCAGCGTGACGCCTTCGATCTCCAACTGGACCGAGTCCTTGTCCACCACGGCGAAGGAGATGTCGGCGTGGATAGTCAGCCACGTTCCGTTGCTGCGAAGGGCAATCACGTTGGGCGACACCTGGATGGCGATGTCGGTGACCTCGTCGCCGGCGGCGGTCAGTGGAACGATCAGGCTGGCAGCCAGCAACAGAACCAGATATACCGACTTCATCATTCGTCTCCTTTGTTCCTTTGTTCCAAACGGGCCCCATGCCCGTCTGGTGCAACACTGCGGATTGATTCCTGCTGTCCGTACTATAGGGGCACGCGCTCGCCGGGAGCTATTGGGAGTTTCCCGCATGGCACGTCATGCGCAAGGCATATTGGCCTGCGAAGCCCAAGGCGGGAAAAGGCGAGGCGGTTTCCGTGCGTGGTCGCGGAATGCGCGAGCGGCTATTTGGGCGGCGCGGGGGCCGGCGGCGGCGCGGCGGGGGGTGGCGGCGCGGGCGGCATGGGCAGAGGGTCCAGCGGCGGGCGCGGCGGAAGCAGAGGACTGGTTGCGGCCGGGTCGTCGTCGCTGATCGCGGTGCGCATCTGCAGGTTGGTGAGGTTCTCGAACGGGTCGGGGATGCCCACGCGCAGGGAGGGGGCTTGCGTCTGTCGTCTCGGCGCCTCTGCCGACAGCGCCGTTTGTCTGGAGGCGTCTTCCGTTGGGTCGCTGACGACGGTCGCCCGCTGGGCGTCAGGCCCAGCCATCGGCGGGCCGATCGGGGCGCGGATGTCGCGTGACAGGGCCTGTGCGAGCGGCAGATACGGATGAGCGGGCACTTGCCCTGGCGTGGCCGACGCGTGCAGGACCATCTCGGGCGGGTCCGCGATGCCTCGGGCCCGCAACTCGCCCAGCCGCAGGTCGCCCGCGCGGCGCGGGGAGAGGATGGCGGGCGTGGCGGCCTGGAGCCAGCGCCCGCGGGTGGGGTCGTCCGTGGCGCCGGGCCGGTCGGTGGCAGGGCGGTTGCCGGAGGCCACGCCCGCCATGCGGGCCACGTCGGCGGAACTCTGTGCCGCCAGCGGCAACTCGCTCAGGCGAACGTCGCGTGGGGACACGTCGGCCAGTTCGCTCAGGTCGGCTACCGCCCGGACGATCAGCGGCCCGCGAGGCGAAGTCAGCCCGACCGGCTCGCCGCGGACGAGCGTGGCCGGCAGGAGAGTCGTCACCGGCTGGGCGACCAACAGGGTCGCGTCCACCGCCTGGTGGGGCAGAATGAACCGTCGCGCCGGGACGGGCGGCGGGGGAGCGAGAGCCGCCGCCGGCGCTGTTGCCGGAGCGTCCGTCGACTTGGACAGATCGCCCAGCGGTCGCGACTGGTCCGGGCCCGCGTGCCAGGACGAGATCAGGATCGGGACGGCGGCCAGGACGCCCACGAAGGCCAGGGCCGCCAACAGGTCCCACCGCAGCAGCCAACTCACGGTTTGCGGCTTCATGTTACTTCACCACCTGAATGATCAGCCGGCAGGGCGTGCCCTCGGGCGGCAGGAGATTCTGGTTCGTGTCCAGCTTGAGCATCGATTCCTCGCGCATGGTCAGGTTGGACTGGAAGACGCACTCGTCGGTCACGGGGAACAGCGAGATCAGGGTACCGGACAGGTCGGCGCCGTAGGTGCGATCCGGTTTGGACGGATCGACCTGTCGCATGGCCGATCCGGTGAAATGCCACACCAGCGCGGGCATCGTCTTTCCGGTGCGCCGGTCGGCCAGGGCCCGCTCGATCGGGATGAGTCTCTTTCTCCCGTTGACGCCGGGCAGTTCGATGAACAGTCGGACGGCGGGTCCGCTGGCGGGGGGGCCTTCGCCGCGGGCGGGCTGGCCCGGCTTGAGCCCAAGCTGCTCCAGCGCCTTGTGAATGTCGCTGGGCTTGCCATCGAGCGTCAAGATGGTCTCGTGGGCCTTCTGTCCATGCGGGTGGGGCAGCGTCGCCACCACCTCGATGGGGTAGATTTCCTTCAACGTGGGCAGCTTCCGCGGGGCGATGCGACAGTGCACCGCCACCGTGCCCGCCTGCTTGTCGATCTCCAGCGGGGCGGTCAGGGCCAGCACCGACGCGTCGGCCTTCTCTCCCACGCACAACACGCCGCAGGGCTTGTCGGCGTGCTCGCTCTCGATGTTGCACGTGGCCAGATAGACCCGACCGCCATGAACAACAGGCGAGCCGTAGGACCCGCCGGGCGACTGAACGGCCACGTCGGCGGGAAGATTCACCGTCCACTTCTTCTTGCCGTCGGCCAGCAGGATCGCATGCAGGACGCCCGCCAGATCGGCGGCGTAGGCGGTGTCGCTCGCAACGGCGGGGCCGGAGAAGAAGGGCGCCCCGGCCTCGTAGGTCCAGCGGTCGGCCCCCGTGGCCAGGTCGCACGCACGGACCTTCCCGTCGGTGGCGGTGTAGATCGCCAGGCCTGCCTTGAGGGCTACCGAGGAGAGAACGCCGCCCGGGACGTCCTTCTGCCAGAGGATCTTGCCGTCGCTGACCTGGACGGCCACCACCTGCCCCTTGCCCTGGGGGATGAGCTTGCGTTCGAACCTCACGCTGCTGCAGCCGACGACAGCAACGTTGCCCGCGACGCTGGCGCCGGCCCAGGGGTTGATGGCCAGGGGCACCTCCCAGGCGGTCGCGCCGTCGGCGGCGTTGAGGGCGACCAGGCAGCGTTTGCCGACCTTGTCGGCCTCGACGTAGGCGGAGGCGGCGATCACCCGCTCGCCGGCCAGCGCGACAGGGGCGTCGATGTGCCAGACGCCCTTACCTTTGTGCCAGACGAGCTTGGGGGCCGCCTTGGGCAGCAGGTCCTCGCTGGGCGGGATGGCCAGGTCGGCGTCCTTCTTCTTGTCTTCCTCGTACTTGGCCTGCAACTCCGCCCACTTGGCCTTGACCGCGGCATAGTGGGTCGCGAAGGGCACGTCTTTTCCGCCGGCCACCAGGGTACGGGTGTCGGCGCAGAAGATGCCCGCATCGCCGGCCACCGCGTACACCCGTCCGTTCGCGACGGTAGGCGAGCCCTCCATGTGGACCAGCTTGCCGGGGACGTCGAACTGCCAGACGGGCAGACCCGTGGTCTCGCGCAGGCAGTACAGCGAGGCCCCGTCGGTCTGATGCATGCCGTCACCGAAGATGACGTAACCTTCGGCGACTACGGGCGAACAGACGGTGGGCATCTTGATGAACGGGGCGCCGCGCGCCCAGAGGATGCGTCCGGAGTCCGCGCCGTCGAGCGAAAGACAGTGGAAGGCAGCCGTGTTGAACCCCGCCAGGGCCGAGGCGTACAGTTGCCCGGTCCCCACCGCGGGCGAGGCGATGAAGTCCTCGCGGGCCTTGAAGGCCCACAGCACCTTGGGTTCGGCCGGGCCGGGCACGTCGTCGATGCAGCCGGTCCGCTCTGCGTTGCCGCGCCCCGTCACCCAGGCCACCTGGGCCGGGGCCGGCACGGCCCAGCACAGCGCAAGACACGCGGCCAGCGCCCAGCTACGCAATGACCAATGACGCAATGTCCAATGACCAGTCAATGCCCGATACCTCAATGACAATCGCAACCTGCCTGCCGGCAGGCAGGTCCGCAGTTCGCAATTACTTCCCCGCCACCTTGGGCTGCACGCGGGTCGGGCTGCCCAGGAGGATCGCCGACTCCTGGCCCTCATTGTTGAAGACCACGTCGGCAACGTTGTCGTTGTTCAGGTCCACCACCGCCAGGCCGCGGGTATTGAAGACGCGGTGAGACAGCCCGATCTCCTCACTGGCGTCGGTGAAGGTCCCGTTGCCGTTGTTGCGCAGATAGCGGTTGGGCCCGCGGACGCACCCGATCACCAGGTCCAGCCGCCCGGTGTTGTTGAAGTCGCTCCAGGCGGCGCAGACCGCGTGGCCGAGGCTGCCGGCCAGTGCGCCGGCCTGGTCTGTCGTCTCGACGAACTTGCCCGCGCCGGCGTTCTTGAAGAGGCGGCACTTGCCCGCCTGGGGGACAAAGAGGTCTGCCAGCTTGTCGCCGTCGTAGTCGCCGAACACCGGCGCCACGTTTCCGCAGGCATAGGCGATGCCGCTGTTGGCGGCGGGGACGAACCCCTGCGGGGTGTTGAGCAGCAGGAGGCCCGTACCGGCGGAGTACAACACGTCCGCCCGCCCGTCGTTGTTGACGTCGGCGACGGCGAGGTGGTCGCCCTTGAGGTTGCCCCCCGCCCCGCGGTCGCCCAATCGGGCCGCGTCGCTGACGTCGTCGAAGAACAGCGGTCCGGCGTACTGCCATGCCGTTGCCCCGGCCAACGGTGCGCCGCCCTTGTTGCGATACAACCTCAACCCGCGGAACCCGTCGGCCAGCAGGATGTCCAGCTTGCCGTCGGCGTCGTAGTCGATCCAGGCCGCCGCCGTCGTGTTGTGGTAGGCCAGCAGGGGCATGGAGGCGGTGATGTCCTTGAACTTGGCCTGCCCCTCGTTGAGCAGCAGCTTGGGTCCGCTGGGGGTGGCCAGCAACAGGTCGACCTTGCCGTCGTTATTGAAGTCGCCCCACGCGGCTGACCGGGCTCCGCCCTGGACGGGCAGGGGCAACTCGTTGAATGCGCCAGCCGCGTTCTGCAGCAACACGGCCCGGCCCAGGCCGTACAGACAGAGGTCGAGCTTCTTGTCGCCGTCCATGTCGGCCGCGGACACCGCTACCGCGCCTGGATCGACACGGGCCGCCCCGCCGTACATCGCAAAGCCGGGCATGTCCTGCACGGCGCGGAATTCCTCGGCCCCCCAGCCGACAAAGTCCCGCTGGGCGTTATAGTCCTGGAGCTTCAGGCTGGCCTTCATCCGCTGGAGGCGGGCGGTGCGGAGTTGCAGGGCGTTCTTGTCCCCGTCCACCATGCAGGGGACGACCACTTCCTGCCCGGCCAGCAGGGCCTCGACGTGGCTGGCCAGCTTCTCGGGTTTGCCCGCGTAGCTGCGCAGCAGGTAGGGCTCGGCGTGGCTCATGCCCCACCACTCCCCCGCGTAGGTCTGGTACCAGTAGTTCTGGATGCAGGTCTCGCTGGCTCCGCCGTTGTGGAAGAACAGGGCCATTCGTCCCGTCTCTGCCCAGGCCATGATGTTCTGCCACTCGCGGGGATGAAACCCTCCGCGTCCAATGTTGTGCTTGACCTGCTCGCCTGGGTGCTTGCCCTTGATGTCCCGCACCTTGCGATAGATGATGAGGTTCTTCTCCTTGTCCACCTTCTCGACCTGGAGCAGGAGGATGTTCGTCGAGTCGTTCACCAGCTTGCCCAGGGTGAAAGGAGCCTCGACATAGCCGGCCGCCGGCTGCGGGCGCACCAGCAGCGCCACCGCCAGCAAAGAGCCGCATAGCACCGCGATCGTTCGTCTGGATGATCGTGTCATATTGACGGCCTCATGATTCCACGCGCAACCCATCTGCCGGACCAGGTCCGGATACTCAGACGCCCGCCTGCTTCATCTCGGCCAGCCGCTGCTGGGCTACCTTCGCCCAGGGCGAGTCGGGGGTGTCCTGGACGACCTGGTTGAGCAACTTGCGGGCCTGGTCGCCCTGCTTGAGTTCGACGTACGCCCGGGCGGCCTCGCACCGCGCCTGACCCGCCAGGTCCGGATAGTCGTAGGTGTAAGGGACCACCAACAGGGCCGTCACCGCGTCCTGCGGGCGCTTCTGTTCCAGCCTGCATAGCCCGATCTGGAGTTGGGCGCGGGCGGCCGGCTCGGCCGCGGTCCGCTTGATCACTTCCTGATAGGCGGCAATCGCCTGGTCGAAGTTCTTGGCATTCTGCCACGCCCAGCCGATGCCGTAGCGGGCTTCGTAGACGTACGGGCTGTTCGGGTAGCGGTTGAGCAGGGCCTCCAGGGCCTGGCGGCTGGGGTCCCACTGGCCCAGCAGGGCATAGGCCTGGCCCAGCCGCAGCATGGCCCGGTCGCTGACGTCGGCGATCTGGTGCAGTTCGCCCTTGTCGCGGAAGGGCAGGAGCGTCTCGACGGCCTTGGGGTAGTCCTTGAGTTGGAGACAGGCCTCGCCGGTCAGGTAGCGGGCCTCGCCAGCCAGCGGGCTGGCGGGGTTGGCCAGGACCGCCGACGCGTGCTGGAGGGCTTCCTTGGCGTTCTTGACGTCCAGCAGGGCGGCCGCCAGCCTCAGGCGGATGCGCTCCAGCAATTCCGGCGAGGGGGCCTGGTCCAAGGCCCCCGCCAACACCTCCAGGGCGCCCTCGGGATTCTGGCGTCGCCCGTGCATCTCCGCCAACTCCAGGCGCGCCTGAAGGGCCAGGGATGGTTCCGCGGCGGCCAGGAGCTGGTTGTAACGAGCGATGGCGGCCTTCTCGCCCGGCTGCTGGGGGACCTTCTCCAGGGCCACCTCGGGCGCCGTCAGCGCGGGCGGCTGCTGGAGGGGGTTCTCCTTCGCCAGTCGCTCGATGACCTTCTTGAGGGCCTGCTCGCCCAGGGCGGCGCGGGCGGCGTCGATCTCGACCTGGGCGACCGCGCGGTGGCACCAGGCCGCCTCGTAGATCAGCCTGAGCTCGGCCTGTTTGAACTCGTTCTTCTTGCCCAGTTCGGCGGCCTGGGCCTCGAAAGCGGCCGCCGCCTGGCGGAGGTCCGCGGTTGCCTTGTCGCCGGCGGCCTGCGCGGCTTTGGCCTGGTCCGGATTGCCCGCTTTGGCGAGCTGCTCACGGGCGGTCTGGAGCTGGGCCAGCAGTTCCTCGCGTCGAACCTGGCCCAGTCGCCAGGTGGCGTTGACGGCGGTGGGCCCGGCGACCTTCGTCAGCGGTTCGAGCAGGGCCCGCGCCTCGGCCAGCTTCCCGCCGTCCTTGAGGGCCAGGGCGTGCTCGTACTGCATCGCGTGGACCCAGCCCGCCCGGGCGGGGTCCTTGGCGCAAGCGGCTTCGTGCTGCGAGCGGCATTCCTGCATGAGCTGGGCGGCCTCGGCGGCCTTGTTCTGGGCCCGCATCAGCACCGACAAGCGGACCAGGGCCATCGGCGCAACCGGGCTGGTTCGCAGCGGGTCGCCGCGAAAACGGCCCAGTTCGTTTGTCGCCCCGCCGACGTCGCCCAGCAAGGCCAGCAGCTTGCCCCGTTCAAAGACGGCCGTCTGCTGCGCGGGCGTGTTCTGGAAATTGGCCAGGCACTTCTCGTAGGCCTCGCGGGCCTGGGTGCGGAGCTTCTTCAACTCGGCGGCATCGGCCAGCAGGGCGGCCACCCGCTGGTAACAGTAGCCCAGCTTGAGGTAGGCGTCCTGGCCCTGGGGGCTGGCGGCCTGGCTGGCCAGGAACGCTTCCAGCAGCTTGGCGGCGTTTTCGGCCTGCTGGACAACCTCCGCCGCCCGCAGGGCGTCCTCCGCCTCGTTGGGCAGTTGTCGGATGAGGCACTCCGCCAGCAGGTAGTTGGTGCTGGCCAGCTCGCCGTTTCGTTCCACTTCGGGGATGGACGCCAGGGTGGCCTGGGCCTGGGCGTACTGGCCGAGATGGTGCTGGCAGGAGGCCAGGGCGTGGCGGGCCAGGCCCGCGTGGGGGTACTCGGGGAACTGCTTGAGCACCCGCTGATAGCGGTTCTGGGCCTCGGTGAACAGCGGGGGCAACTGGTCGCGGGGGAAGTCGTTCTTGTTCAGGGCGGTGACGGCGGTCAGATAGGCGTTCTCGGCGTGGCGGAAGAGTACCGAGGCCAGCAGCGTGCTCTTGGGATAGGTCTTCTCGAACTCGCCGCAGAGGGCGTCGGATTCCTTGTACATCCCGCTCAGTTGCAGGGCGACGATCTGACGTTGCAGGGCCTCCTCCACGCGGTCGGGATTGTTGTTCTCCTGGCGAACCTGCTGAAGCGTCGCGGAGGCTTCCTTGAACTGCCTGGCCAGGACCTGCGTGTCGGCCAGCTCCATCAGGATGTCGCCCCGGCGGACCTTGGCCTGGGGGTCCTTGTCCTTCTGCTGGTTGGCCAGATCCGCCGCCCGGCGGAGGTGATCGCAGGCCTGGGCCAGCGCCTGGGCGTAGGCCTGGGCGTTATTGGGGTCGGCGCCGGAAGCGATGGCCCGCCCCATCCACCAGGTGGCCTGGTCGCCGAGCTGCGGGTGGCCCGCCAGTGGTTGGAGGCACTTGACGGCTTCGGCGAAGTTGCGCGTCTGAAGGTGGCAGTACCCTTGACGGAGCTGGGCCTCGGCCACCAGGGGCGTGTTGGGGTTCTGCTGGATGACCGCGGTGAAGGCGGCTAGCGCCTCGGCGAACTGCCCTCCTTCGGCCTGGAGCAGGGCCAGATAGAAGTGCGACCGCGGGATGTAGTCCGGGGGCGGGCCCTGGACGATCTGTTCATACAGGACCTTCTGCAAGGGTTGAAGGGCTGCCGGGTTCTTCAACGCTTCTGCCGCCTTCTTCTTCAGCTCCTCCTGGGCGGCCAGGACGGCCTTGTACATGTTGGCCGCCTCGGGCCGCTCGCCGGCCAGATGATGGCAGCGACCCAGCAGGTAACGGGCGTGGACGCCGAATTCCTGGGCGAAGGGCGCCAATTGGCTCAGCGCCTTGCCCGCGGCGACGAAGTCCCGCATGGCGAAATTGGCGTACCCTTCGTAGTACAGGCCCAGCGGGCGGTACTGGCTGGCGGCCTGGGCGGGGTCGCCCAGGAACGTGGAAGCCAGCACCTGGGCCTCCTTGCACTTCTCCAGCCGCAGGAGCATCTCGGCCTGGTCGAGTTGGCAGCGGGCGAGCCATTCCCTGTCCGGTGAGGGCGGGGGCGCCGGCTGGCCGGCCGGCGGGGCCGGTGGAGCAGGGGCCGCCTTTACCCGTTCGGCGAACAATCCCGCCGCCTGGGCGAAGCTCTGTTGGGCCTCTTGATAGTGCGCCTTGGCCTGGTTCAGATGCTGCGGGGCCTCGGGCGGCTTGGCCTTGGCCAGGGCGGTGGAAGCGTGTCCCAGCCCGCGCTGGGCCACGCCCAGGTAGTACATCGCGAAGGGGCGCTCGGGGAAGTTCGCCCCAGCCGCGTGACGCAAGGCGTCTGCGGCCGCCTTATAGTCCGTGGGCGACATCTCCAGCAGGGCGGTGCCCAGCCCGTAGTGCGCACTGGGCGTGTCCTTCTGTCCGTTGAACTTGCCCAGGTACTCGCGGAAACGATCGACCGCGACGTTGTACTGCCTTTCGTTGAAGGCCTTTCGCCCCGCGTTGATCACCATCACCGCCTGCTGCTCAGCCGTCAACTGCGGCTGGGCGAGAAGCGGCGTGGAGGCGGCGATCACGAGGGCCGAAAGAGCCAATGCCTGGACGATCGAAGTCCTCATAGTTCCGAATCTCCACACATCGGGGTTTCGCTCGACTGCAAGATATAAACGCTTCTCATCGTCCGTTAATCCATCCTGAACGGAATTTGAACCGTAGCGGGAAATCGTACCCAGAGGCCCTGTTGGACGATCAAAAAATCCGGGAATTCGTAGATCAGCAAACCCCGTCTTCCCCTCGGGGCTTTCGCGAAAACGGTTAGAAGTCCCATCGGCTCCTGTGACGCACCCGGTTCCTTTCCGACGGGAGACCGTCTGGTGGGGTGGCTTGGTGCGGCTGAAAGGTGTAAATGGCCAGACGAGGAGCCAGCAAGGGACTTCCTTGCTGGCCCCTCGTCAAGGCGGTCAAACGGTTCACTCACGGTGTCAGTAGAACTCTCATGACCTTCCCGTCAGGGGCGGCTAGTTCGATCTTGCACCCATTCTTCTGCTCGTCCACCAGGACCGCGTAGATGCTGATAGCTCGCCTGATCACTTCGGAACGAGTGGTCGCCCCTGTCTCTTCAGTCAGTCGCTCGAGCAATTCCGTCATCGGCTGTGTCACATCGAGTTGAATTCTGTCCTTCTTCAAAGTCTATCCAAATCCCCTATTGGGGTAGTAATGTCCTATTATTGCACCAAGTATTGGCCCAATTACGCTCCATGCCCCCGCAAGCGGCGCTATTGAGGCCAAGCATAACGCTACGATAGCAGCAACTACCAAAGCAACAGATGAACCAATTACAAGGAACTTCGTCAGCCAGTCGGTTGTTCTTCTCTCCAACCCTTTCAGAATTACCTCTTTCGAAATCGGGTCGTTTAACAATTCAACCAGATCTTTGGTGTTCCTGCCAGGTTCCGGGAGGGTGTCCCTGATCATTGCATGTCTCTCCCATTAGGTTTCGCTTCGTTGTCTGTTTTACCTTACAGCTTTCCATGACGATCTCCTTATGAACATCCTCTTACACCAAACCGAAAGACCGGTTCTTTTCCAGTCTTTCCTCATCACCAACTTGTTTCAGGTCAACTTTCAAAACCGCCGCGTTGGCATTCTCCTAACCAGATGTTCTTTCGCTGCCTGTTCCGCGGACCGCCCGCGTTACGTCGTTAATATAAACGTTCTAGCTGTAAGAAACCACTAAAAAACCAATAATTTTTACGCATTTTTCACTGGCCAGTGCAGGGTGACGCCTGGGAGGACTACCCGTTACGCTTCTGGTCAGTCCCCCATTGCTTTCGCCCGGTTGCCCTGACCATAATCACTCCGTATGGTTGACTTGGCGGTCATCCCGATTTTCGTGAACGCCGGGGCGGCGATCCTGCCGGCGGTGCTGGCGGGCGTGTCGAGCTTCCTGGCCCTGTTGCTGCGCCCGCGCGAGTTGGCGCGGGCCTGCCGGCGACGCCCGGGCGTGGCGGTGGGCGTGGTGCTGGCCTTGCCCGCCTTGTGGTTCGGCGGCTCGTGGGCGGTGGCCGCCGCCTCCGCCTGGATGACCCCGCCCCCCAAGGGGGCGCAGATCGACTGGGCCCTGAAGGGGCAGGAGATCCTCCAGCAGGAGCAGGCGCTGGCTACAGGCGCCGCCGTGGGCGGCGGCGAGGGACCGGCCGGCGACGTCGTCTTCGGACGCGACTTCTCCCGCCGGGGCCACGACGGGTGTCCGCCGCCTCGGTCCATCTGTCCGTTCTGGGCCCACAAGAGCGAGGGCGTCATGTTCCTGTCCTCGCCCGCCCTGCGAGGCAAGCGCGTGTACGTGGGGACGGCCCTGGTGGACCTGACGGGCAAGTTCGGCAGCGTCGTGTGCCTCGACGCCGCCGGAGGCAAGGTCCTCTGGGAGACCACCGACGCGGGCGACCTGCCCCTCAAGCCGATCATCTCCTCGCCCGCCGTCACGGCCGACGGCACGCGGATCATCATCGGCCAGGGCCTGCACGACGACAAGGACTGCGCCCTGTTGTGCCTGGACGCGGCGACCGGCAAGGTGCTGTGGCAGTCGCCCACGCCGCTGCACATCGAAAGCTCGCCCGCCATCCGCGGCGACGTGGCGGTGGTGGGGGCGGGGGCCATCGAGGGGCCCGATCGCAAGCCCACCGGGCACGCCGGGCTGGTGCTGGCTGTTCGGATCAGCGACGGGAAGCCGCTCTGGACGCACGAGCTGGCCGACCCGGAAAGCTCGCCCGCCATCGGCGAGGACGGGACCGTCTACATCGGCAGCGGGTTCAACGGCAGCGCCGTGGTGGCGCTGCGAAGCGGGAGCGACGCGGAGCTCAAGGCGGCCGGGCTTTCCCGGCAGATCTGGCGCACGAGCCTGCCCTACCCGGTCACCGGCGCGATCAGCCTGTGCGGCGAGCGCCTGCTGGTGGGCGGGGGCAACGGAGACTACGCGTTCTCGTCGGACAAGCCCGCGGGGATGGTCGCCGCCCTGGACCGCCGCGACGGGCGGATCCTCTGGCAGGCGCCGATGGGCGACGCCGTGCTGGGCCCGTTGGCGTGCAGCGAGAAGATCGCGCTCTGTCCGGTGCGCACGGGGGAACTGGTCGCGCTCTCGCCCGCCGACGGCAAGTTGATCTGGAGCCAGCGGATCAGCGGCAAGGCTGCGGTGCTTTCGGGGTGCGTCCTGGCGGGCGACAAGGCCCTCGCCCTCAGCAGCGACGGCTACCTGGCCCTGCTGGACGCCCGCGACGGGCGGCTGCTTCAGAAGCACTACGTCAACGACCCCGCCCGCCCGGGCCAGCAGGGGCTGTCCATCAGCACCCCCACGCTGGCGGGCAACCTCGTCCTGGTCGGCAGCGAGACCGGCGGCCTGCGGGCGTTCCTGTGTCAAGGCACCGAGCCGGCCAAGGTCAGCGTGAGTCATGAGTAGTTCCCTGGTCTACTTCTTCGCGCCGGGCCAGGCGGAGGGCGACCCCGCTCGCAAGGACATCCTCGGCGGCAAGGGCGCGAGCCTGGCCGCCATGTGCCGCGCGGGCCTGCCCGTCCCGCCCGGGTTCACCATCTCCGCCGAGTGTTGCCGGAGCTTCCTCGGCGCAGGCGGGCGCTGGCCCGACGGCCTGCGCGAACAGGTCCGGCAGTACCTCGCCCGGCTCCAGGAGACCGTCGGGCGGCGATTCGGCGATCCAGCCCAGCCGCTGCTGGTCAGCGTCCGCAGCGGGGCGGCCGTCTCCATGCCCGGCATGATGGACACGATCCTCAACTGCGGGCTCGACGTCCGTCACGCCGACCAGGCCGCCGACCCCGAAGGCTTCTGGCGGGTCTACAGCCAGTTCGTCTTCATGTTCGCCCGCACGGCCGGCGGGATCGACCCAGCCGAGTTGGAGCAGGCGCGCCAGGCGATCGACGCCGACGAACGTGGCACGGGCATCTTGCCCGTGCGTCCCACGGGCGTTCCGCCCGTGGCGGATGAGTTGGCCACGCAGGGCCGGGACGGCCCTGCGACGCATGGGCGAGACGCCCATGCCACGGCCGTGGATCGCCATCGCCGTCTCGTCGCCGCCTGGCACGAACTCTACCGCCGCCGCACCGGGCGCGAGTTTCCCCTCGACCCGTGGGACGTGCTGGTCGAGTGCGTCAACACGGTCTTTCGTTCGTGGAACAGCGAGCGGGCCATCGCCTACCGCGCCCGCCAGAACGTCACCGGCCTGGTCGGCACGGCCGTCAACATCCAGGCCATGTTCCCCTCGCACGTCAGCGGGATCGTCTTCACCGCGAACCCCAACAACCTGCCCGCCGGGGAGATGATCATCGAGTCGTCGTTCGGCCTGGGCGAAGCCGTCGTCAGCGGCGACGTCCACCCCGACACCTTCCTCGTCGACCGCGAGACGCTGGCCGTCAAGTCCTCGCGGATCGGGCACAAGTCTCACGTGGTCTTCGCCCTGGGCGACGAGGGCAGCGTCGAGCCCGACGCGCCCTCGCTGGACCAGGCCCAGCTCGCAGAGCTGGCGAAGATGGCCCTGGACGTCGAGCGGTTCTTCGGCCACGGGGTCGACATCGAGTGGGGCCTCGCCGACGGGCGTTTCGCCCTTCTCCAGGCCCGGCCCATCAAGGGCCTGGACGAGGCCCAGGCGCAGGAGGACGCGCTGGCCGCCGCGCGCCGGCAGCTTCGCGCGTTGCTGAGCGAAAAGCGCGGGCCGTGGGTGTTGCATAATCTGGCCGAGACGCTCGGCCAGCCCTCGCCGCTGACCTGGTCGCTCATGCGCCGGTTCATGTCGCCTGTCGGCGGGTTCGGGAAGCTCTACCGCGACGCCGGCTTCGAGCCTTCGACCGAGCTGGGCGAAGAGGGCTTCCTCACCCTGATCGCCGGGCGGATCTACATGGACGCCTCGCGGGCGGGCGAGATGTTCTGCGAGGGCTACCCGTACCGCTACGACCTGGACCTGCTCCGGGTGGACGTCGAGGCATCACAGGCCCCGCCCACCGTGCCGGCCGGCTCGATTGCCGCCCGCCGGCGATGCGGGCGCCTGGCCGATCATGCCAACCGGACGCTTCGCCTCCAGGCCCGCGACCTTGATCGTCGTCTGGTCGAGGAGGCCATGCCCGCATTCGCGCACTTCTGTCGCGCCGAGAAGGCCGTCGACCTGGCCGCCCTGTCGAGCCAGGAGTGGATCGATCGCTGGGAGCGCCTCGAGCAGTCCGTCCTGGGCGAGTTCGCCCCGCTGTCGCTGCTGCCCAGCCTGATCGCCGCCATGGCCCTTCAGGACCTGCGGACCTTCCTGGCGGAGCACTTCTGGGACCTCGACGAGGATGTCGACGAACTGGCCTCCGCCATTGCCGCGCCCCGACACCGCGACATGACGCTCCAGTCCAACATCGACCTGTTCGCGTTGGCCCAGGGGCGGCTGGAACTGTCGCAGTGGCTGGACCGCTACGGGTACCGCGCCGCCGGCGAGTTCGACCTCGCCAAGCCCCGCTGGCGCGAGCAGAGCGAGCAGGTGCTTGCGATGGCCGGTCGACTGCACGGCGGGGCCGACCCCGAGCAACTCCATCGGGCCCACCTCGACCGCACGCAGGCCCAGGTCGAGTCGCTGTCGGCCCGCCTGGACGCGGCGACCCGCCGCCAGTTCGACGACCTGCTCAGCCTGGCCCGGCGCTACCTCGCCTTCCGCGAGGACGGCAAGCACTACCTCATGCTCGGCTACGACCTGCTCCGCGACCTGGCCCTGGAAGCCGGGCGGCGCCTGGGAGTCGGCCAGGACGTGTTCTTCCTGACCGACGCCGAAGTCAAGCAGGCGATCAAAGGTGGCACGGCCGTCTCGGCCGTGCGTCCCACGGGCGTCCCGCCCGTGTGCGGCGCCCGGGATGACGGCAGGGACTGCAGCGAGAACGACAACAGCCACAACAAGACCCACGGCCAGGATGGCCGTGATACACATGGGCGGGACGCCCATGCTACGCCGCAGGCCGCGTGGGCGGACGCCATCGCCCGGCGCAAGCGGGAGTACCAGGCCCACAGCCGCCTCTCCCTGCCGCGGATCATAGATGCCGCCGCCGTCGAAACGCTCGGCTGCTCCGCGCCGCCCGCCTCGGCCGACAGCTACCAGGCCTTGCCCATCTCGCCCGGGCAGGCCGACGGGCCGGCGTGGATCGTGCGTTCTCCCACGCAGGCCGAGCAGCGCCCGCCCGGATACGTCCTGGTCTGCCCGTCGACCGATCCGGCCTGGGCCCCGCTGTTCGTCAACGCCGCCGCCCTCATCCTCGAGTGCGGGGGCAGCCTCAGCCACGGCGCGATCGTCGCCCGCGAGATGGGCATCCCCGCCGTCGTCCTGCCCCAGGCGACCCGAATGCTCCAGCAGGGCGAGGAAGTCGGCGTCGACGGGCGCCACGGCCAGGTCTGGCGCTCGGCGGCGGAGCCCGCTTCGCGACCGGCTGGTTCCTCGGCGGCGCAGGCGGCCCCGCGCCGCGCCAGTCCCGCCGACGTCCGCATCGCGCCCGCTTTGCGAATCCCGCCTCGCTCCGCCCGCGAGCGCACACTCGCCCGCGTCCGGCGATACGCCTTCGCGTTCTGGGCCCTGTTCCTGGCTGCCGCCTTCGCCCTGCCGGAGGCGTGGCTCTACCAGCCGTCCATGGACGCCCTCGACGCCGCCCTCTGGCCGCTGGTGCCCGCGTTGGGCAAGGTCGGCGCCGTCGCCGCCATCGCCGGCGCCATGGCCATAGCGACCATGCTCCTCCAACGGGCCCTCTGCGACAACCGCCGCCTCCGCGAGGCCCGGCGCCGCTCCGCCCTGCTGGCCCGCCAGGCGGCTGCGCTGCCCGCCGACGCCCCGCGCCGCCGGGCCCTCCTGCTCGCCTCGGGCGGGCTCCAGGCACGGCTGCTGGGCTCGGCCATGGTCCCCATCGCCCTGCTGCTGGGGCCCATGATCCTGGTCTTCCTGTGGCTGCCCGGGCGCGTCGACCCCGCCTCGTGGAACGCCCCTCCGGGCTCGAGCGTTCGCATCGTCGCCCAGTCCGCCACGGCCGCCGGCGACGATTCCTCGCCCGCTCCGCTCCGCATCGACGTGCCCGCTCCCTTCGAGTTGGACGAGACCACGCCCGCCGACTTCATCCCGCCCGACATCCGCCCGCCGCTGCGCCGCCTGCTGGACGCCCAAACACGTTCAGCGGCGGAGCCTGCTCCGCGTTCGGCGGGTTCATCCGCGGCGGCGACCCAACCGGTGGAACAACTCACCTCCGCCCAATCCCAGAGTCTCCGCGCGTTCCTCGACGACGGCGCCGTTCAGGCTGCCTCGTGGCTGCTCCGCTGTCCCGCCGACACCGCCGGTGCGTTTGCCGTCGCCGTCACCCGGGGTTCCGAGCGGCTGACGGCCCGCATCGTCCTGGGCGATTCGCATCCGCCCGCTCCCGCCGAGGTCGCCGCTTCACCGGGCGGCGCCCTGCGCTCGCTCCGCGTGGTCTACCCCGCCCCGCCCGTGCGGAAAGTCTTTTGGGCCCCGCTGGGTTTCCTGGGCCTGGGCCGCTGGGAACTCGGCTGGCTGAGCGTCTACCTGCTGGTCTACCTGCCGGCCATGTTCGCCGCCCGCTGGGTGCTGAGAGTCGCCTGACGCCGCGACCGCTGCCGCGTGCGAGTTTCACCCTCGCCCGGGGCCGACCACAGTGATAGGATGACAGCCATGAACCGCACTATTCTCTCAGCGTCGGCTGCATTCGCGGTGCTCGCTGTGCAGCTCTCCGCCGCTTCGCCCGCCCGGCCGCCGCACATCCTGCTGATCATGGCCGACGACCTGGGCTGGATGGACCTCCGCTGCCAGGGCAACGAAAAGCTGAACACGCCGCGGCTGGACGCCTTGGCCAGACAGGGCGTCCGCTTCACCAACGCCTATGCGGCGGCGCCCGTCTGCTCGCCCACGCGCGGGGCGCTGATCACGGGTCTGGCGCCGGCCCGGCTGCACATCACGCAGCACGGCAAGGACATCCCGGCCTTCTGGCCCAAGGACCGCCCGATCCAGCCGCCGGTCTCCCGCTACGTCCTGCCGCTGGAGACGCTCACGCTGGCCGAGCGGCTCAAGCAACGCGGCTACGCGACGGGGTTCTTCGGCAAGTGGCACCTCTCGGGCGACGATCGCGACCGCGAAAAGGGCACCGGGTCGGCCTTCTGGCCCGAGCACCAGGGCTTCGACCTCAACGTCGGCGGCTGCGGATTCGGCGGGCCGCCCACGTACTTCGATCCGTACCGCATCCCCGCGATCAAGCCGCGACGCACGGGCGAGTACCTCACCGACCGGCTGGCCGACGAGACCATCGCCTTCATGCGGGCCAACCGCACCCAGCCGATGTTCATCTGCCTGTGGACGTACAACCCGCATTACCCCTTCGAGGCGCCGGCCGACCTGATCCCCAAGTACAAGGGCAAGGAGGGGCCCGGCCTGAAGAACCCCGTCTACGCCGCCCAGCTCGAAGCCCTGGATCGGGCTGTCGGGCGGGTGCTGGACGAGGTGGACCGCCTCTCGCTGGCCGACAGCACCGTCGTCGTCTTCACCAGCGACAACGGCGGGTGGGACGGCGCCACCGACAACCGCCCGCTCCGCTCGGGCAAGGGCGACCTCTACGAGGGCGGCCTGCGGGTCCCGCTGATCATCCGCTGGCCCGGCGTGATCGCCGCCGGCCGGCCCGCCGCGCCCGGCACGACCAACGACACGCCCGTCGTCAGCATGGACCTCACCGCCACCGCTCTGGACGCCGCGGGCGGCACGCTCGGTGCCGGTGAGTCTCTCGACGGCACGACGCTGCGCCCGCTGCTGGAGGGCAAACGGCTGGACCGCGAGGCTCTCTACTTCCATTACCCGCACTATGCCTTCCACCGCTCCAACCGTCCCGGCGGGGCCGTCCGCGCCGGGCAATACAAACTCATCCGCCGCTACGACGACCGCTCGCTGGAACTGTTCGACCTGTCGGCGGATCTGGGTGAGGAGCACAACCTGGCCGCCTCCAAACCGGACCTCGCCAAACGGCTTGACGGGCAGCTCGAACGATGGCTCAAGCAGACCGCCGCCCAGATGCCTGAGAAGATCAGGTCGAGCGCAAAGGAATAGCGCAGGCTGCCGAACGGCAAGCCCTTCGAGAGCGCGCAGGGCCCGCAGGGGCTTGCCGTTCGGCAGCGAATTGCACCTTGCTGTCAGCGCCCGACTGAAGTAACGTGGGCGTTCACGATCGGAGAAGGAGATTCGCCATGTCGATAGTCAAACCGGCACGCTGTGTCAGTCTCGTCCTGATGGTGCTGGCTGCGTCTCCAGCAAAGAGCGAACCGCCCGCGCTGCAGCTTGTCGAGTCGCGGAAGATCTGGGACCAGGCCCCGCACAACGCATTCACGGACCTGATCCGTTTCCAGGACCGCTGGTACTGCGTCTTCCGGGAGGGCAAGGGCCACGTCTCGCCGGACGGGTCTCTGCGCGTCATCACGTCGAGCGACGGAAAGGACTGGCAGTCCGCCGCCCTGATCTCCTCGCCCACGTCCGACCTGCGCGACGCGAAGATCACGGTGACGCCCGACGGCAAGCTCATGCTGGCCGGGGCGGAGGCGATCAACAAGCCCACCACGCACCGCCACCAGTCGCTGGTGTGGTTCTCAGCCGACGCCAAGACTTGGAGCCAGAAGCACGAGGTCGGCAGCCGGGACAACTGGCTGTGGCGGATCACCTGGCACAAGGGCAAGGCGTACGGGTTCGGCTACGGGACGGGCAAGACCCGCGGGTTGACGCTCTTTTGCAGCGGCGACGGCAAGACGTTCAAGACGCTGATCGAGAAGGTGGACGTCGAGGGCACCTACCCCAACGAGACGTCGATGCTCTTCCTGGCCGACGACACGTGCCTCTGCCTGCTCCGCCAGGACGGCAAGCCGAGCAACGGCTACCTCGGAACGTCGCGCCCGCCGTACACGCAGTGGACGTGGAAGCAACTCGACCGCAAGATCGGCGGCCCGCACATGATCCGCCTGGCGGACGGGCGGCTGCTGGCGGCGGTGCGACTGTACGACAAGCCCGTCCGCACGTCGCTGTGCTGGCTGGATCCAGACAAGGGCACGCTGAGCGAGGCCCTGCGGCTGCCCTCCGGCGGCGACACCAGTTACGCCGGGCTCGTCTGGCACGACGGCCTGCTGTGGGTCAGCTACTACTCCAGCCACGAGGGCAAGACGGCCATCTACCTGGCCAAGGTGAAAGTGGCGCCGTGACCCGGCGGCGGGGGGGCACCTTCCGCTTGAGCCGGTCCGTTCGCCGCAGTAGCATGTCCTCCCATCGGAGAGCTCCCATGCGTACCAACGTCTCGCCGGTCCGCTCGTGCGCCCTGGTCTTGATTCACTCGTTCTTCCTGCTCTTGTTGCCTTGTCCCTCGCGCGCCGCCGCGACTGGTCCGGGCGAGGTTGCCCTGCCGCCGGGCGTACGGGCGGTATGGGATCTCGACAAGGCCTGGCGGGCGGCTACGGCGACGCGGGAGCGCGTGTGCCTGAACGGCCTGTGGCGCTGGCAGGGGGCCGACGGCGGGGGGCAGGCCGTGCCCGCGGGCAACTGGGGGTTCTTCAAGGTCCCCGGGCCCTGGCCGGGGATTACCGACTACATGCAGAAGGACTCGCAGACGGTCTACGCCCACCCGAGCTGGAAGGCCGTCAAGCTCGCCTCCGTCCGCTCGGCCTGGTACCAGCGAGAGCTGGCGGTCCCGCAGACGTGGGCCGGCCGGCGGATCGTGCTGCGGCTGGAGTATCTCAACTCGCTGGCGGGCGTCTACATCGACGGCCAGAAGGCGGGCGAGCTTCGCTACCCGGGCGGCGAGCTGGACGTCACCGCCGTCTGCCAGCCGGGCGACAAGCACGTGCTGAGTCTGCTGGTGACGGCCCTGCCGCTGAAGGGCGTGATGCTCTCCTACAACGACACGGCCTCGGCCCGCGAGGTGCAGGGGCGAGTCGCGCGGCGCGGGCTGTGCGGCGACGCGTACCTGGAGTCCACGCCGGCCGGACCCCGGATCGCGGACGTGAAGGTCGACACCTCTGTTCGTCGCGGCCAGATCACGCTGGACGCCGCCGTGGCGGGCCTGGCCCAGGGCGGGCAGTATGTCCTCCGTGCGGAGATCGCGGACGCCGGGCGGACCGTCGCGGCGTTCAGCAGCCCTGCCTTCGGCCCGGCCCAGCTCCAGGACGGGCGGCTGAGCTTCTCCCACGCGTGGAAGGCCGACAAGCCGTGGGACCTGCACACGCCGCAGAACGTCTACCACGTGAGCGTCTCGCTGCACGGCGCCGGCGGCGGCGCGGACAAGCCGCTGGACGCCGCCCTGCCGGTGCGGTTCGGCTTCCGCGAGTTCTGGATCGACGGTCGCGACTTCCACCTCAACGGCAGCCGGGTCTTCCTCTGCGCCGTGCCGCTGGACAATGCCCAGATCAGCGCGGGCCTGGCCGGCTACGAGGGCGCGCGAGAGAGCCTGGAGCGGCTCAAGGCCATCGGCATCAACTTCGTCTACACGCACAATTACGGCTGCGAGCCCGGCTCGCACCTGGGCTTCGCGGAGGTGCTGCGGGCGGCCGACGACGTCGGCATGATGGTGGCGCTGTCCCAGCCGCATTTCTCGCATTATGACTGGAAGGCCGCCGACGCCGACCTCGCCAACGGCTACGCCCGCCACGCCGAGTGGTACGTGCGGGCGGCCCAGAACCACCCGTCGGTGGTGATGTACTCCATGAGCCACAACGCCACCGGCTACAGCGAGGACATGAACCCCCACCTGATGGACGGGCGCGAGCCCCCGCGCGACCGGTGGGCGCTCAACAACGTCCAACTCGCCCGCCGGGCCGAGGCGATCGTCCGCCGCCTGGACGGCGGGCGGATCGTCTACCATCACGCCGGGGGCAACTTCGGTGCGATGCACACGAGCAACTTCTACCCCAACTTCGTCCCCATCCAGGAGCTGTGCGACTGGTTCGGACACTGGGCGGCCGCCGGCGCCAAGCCCGTGTTCACCTGCGAGTACGGCGGGCCGTTCACGTGGGACTGGTCCAACTACCGCGGGTGGTACAAGGGCCAGCGTTCGTTCGGCTCGGCGGCCGTGCCGTGGGAGTTCGTCTTCGCCGAGTGGAACGCCCAGTTCCTGGGCGACCGCGCGTACAAGATCGGCGAACCGGAGAAGGCCAACGTCCGCTGGGAGGCGAAGCAATTCCGCGCGGGGCGCGTCTGGCATCGCTGGGACTACCCCCACGAGATCGGCTCGCGCGAGTTCGACGACCGCCACGAGGTCATGGCCATGTACCTCCGCGACACGTGGCGGGCCTTCCGCACCTGGGGCGTCTCGGGCATCTCGCCCTGGGAGCACGGGCACTTCTGGAAGCTGCGGGCGGGCATGAACCGCAATCAGCGTCAGGAACTGAGCACGGACTGGGAGAAGCTTCAGCAGCCGGGCTTCAGGGCGGACTACGTCCAGGAACGCTACGAGCGGGTCGACCTGGCCTACGAGCGCAACGACTGGCAGCCGACGGCCGACGCCCAGGCCCTGCTCGCCAGTAACCAGCCGCTGCTGGCGTACATCGCGGGCAAGCCGGACCGCTTCACCAGCAAGGATCACATCTTCCTGCCCGGCGAGACGATTGAGAAGCAGATCGTCGTGATCAACAACTCGCGCGTGCCTGTCGGCGGCGACTTCGCCTGGACGATCGACCGCCTTGCCCTGTCGGGCGAGGGGAAGATCGAAGCCCTCGCGACGGGCCGGCAGAAGAGGGCCCCGCTGAAGATCGCCCTGCCGGCCTCAGCCGCGCCGGGCGAGTACCTGCTCAAGTTGGCGGTCACGTTCGCCGGCGGCGTGGTGCAGAAGGATACCTTCGAGTTCCACGTGCTGGACGGCGGCGCCCCCAAGCATGCTGCTGGCTTGGGGGTGACGAAAGCGCCAGATCCCGGCGCAAGGGCAATAATCGCACTGTATGACCCTGAAGGCGAGACGGCCAAACAGCTAGCCGTGTTCGGCGTCAAGTGCCAGGCCGTACAGGCCGGCGCGGACCTGTCGGCGTTCGACGTGCTGGTGATCGGCAAGGCGGCGCTGACAGTGGACGGGCCCGGCCCGGACCTGCGATGCGTCCGCGATGGGCTGCGGGTGGTCGTCTTCGAGCAGACGGCCGAGGTGCTGGAGAAGCGATTGGGCTTCCGCACGACCGAGTACGGCCTGCGGCAGGCCTGGCCGCGGGTGAAGGACCACCCGCTGTTGGAGGGCCTGACGGCAGAGCACCTGCGCGACTGGCGCGGCGAGGCGACGATCCTGCCGCCCAAGCTCCCGTACACGGTTCGTCCGATGCATGGCCCGACGGTTCAGTGGTGCGGCATCGACGTGCCGCGGGCGTGGCGCTGCGGGTGCTACGGCAACGTCGCGTCGGTGCTGATCGAGAAGCCGGCCCGCGGCAACTTCCTGCCGATCGTCGACGGCGGGTTCAGCCTCCAGTACTCGCCCCTGATGGAGTACCGCGAGGGCAAGGGCTCGGTCCTGTTCTGCCAGCTCGACGTGACGGGCCGGACCGAGAGCGACCCGGCCGCCGAGCGAATCGCCCGCAACATCCTCTCGTATGTCTCAGACGCTCGGCGAGCGGCGCTTCGTAGCCTGCCTGCCGTCAGGCAGGTCCCGCCGTCAGGCGGTCTTCAGCCAGCGCCGAACGCACAGGGCGTCACGAAAGATGCCCTTACGGGCACACTGCAAGCGTCCGCGCTCGTAGTTCCGCCGTCAGGCGGGTCTTCGGTAGCGTACATCGGCGAAGACGCGGGCAAGGCATACCTGGAGCGGATGGGGCTGGAGGTCAAGCCGGCGGGCGGCGAATTGCCCAAGGATGCCGTGCTGGTGGTCGGGCCGGGTGGGGCCAAGGAATTGGCCGGACGGGCGACGGTGCTGGCTGAGTGGCTCAAGGGCGGCGGACGGTTGCTGGCCGTCGGGCTCGACGAGTCCGAGGCCAACAGCATCCTTCCGTTCAAGGTCAAGATGACCAAGGCCGAGCACATCGCCGCTATCTTCGAGCCGTTCGGGCCCGACTCGCCGCTGGCCGGCGTGTGCCCAGCCGACGTGCACAACCGCGACCCGCGCGAGCTGCCCCTCCTGGCAGCCGGCCAGGCGGAGCTCGCCGTTGTCGGCAACGGCGTGCTCGGCGCGTCCACGAAGCACAACGTCATCTTCTGTCAGCTCGCGCCCTGGCGGTTCGACTCGCCCAAACAGTACAACCTGCGGCGGACTTTCCGGCGGACGTCGGTGTTGATGATGCGGCTGCTGGGCAACCTCGGCGCGGGCGGGCGGACGCCGCTGCTGGAGCGATTCGCCTCCGGCGTGGACAAGGCCAGGGGCGAGAAGCGCTGGCTGGACGGGCTGTACCTGGACACCCCCGAGGAGTGGGACGATCCCTACCGCTTCTTCCGCTGGTGAGGTGACCTGCGCATAAATCTCCGCCTGATGAGTTAAACTATCCCGGCTGGCAGACCGCCGGGCCGGCGTCACGAGTTCAATGTGAACAGGACGAAAGGTTTCCTCTATGAAGCGTTCTTCCGTGTCCTCTGCGTCTCTGTGGCTGATGGCGCTGTTGCTGCTGCTGGCCGGTCCGGCTGGGGCGGTCATCAAGGTGGACCTGCCCGTCAGCGGCAAGCGGGGCATGTGGGAGGTGTCGGCGTCGGTGGTCGTGGGGAAGGTGACGGCCGTCAACGCAGACGCCCGAGTGGCCGACGTGGCCGTCCAGCAGACGCTCAAGGGCGATTCGCTGGGGGAGCAGCTTCGCGTGCAGATCATCAGCCCGGCGGAGCTGATCGCGCAGGTCAAGGCCGGCCAGAGCGTGGTGCTGATGACCAGTTCCGCCCGTGCCGGGATGGGGGTGCTGCACCTGGCTGACACGTGGCTGCTGGCCCAGCGGGCGGGGCAGACCAACATCTGGCGCGTGGTCAAGCAGTTCGGGCCGGAATACGCCCAGGCGTTCCCCGGGCGGACCGACGCGCTGGCGGACCTGCTGGCCCAGCGGGCCAAGGACAGTTACCTGCTGCTGGACGCGATGGCCCCCAACTACTTCGGCAACGTCCGCAAGATCGAGAAGCTGCCTATCGCCAAGGCGGACGGGCTGCTGGCTGTGGACGTCAACGGCGACAAGGTGCCGGACTACGTCGCGACGGCGGGCGGCAAGGCGCACCTGCTGATCGGCGGGGAGGCAGGGCTGGCGGACGCGACCGCCAACGCCGGGCTCGCCGGCGGGGGCGGGGCGGCCTCGGCCAGCTCCACCACGCCGGTATCCGGCGCAACGCTGGCGGCGGGGGACGTCAACGGCGACGGCAAAGTGGATCTGCTGGTGGGCAGTAGCGTCTACCTGGGCGGCGCGGGCGGATTCACCGACGCCAAGGCCGCCCTGAGCCCGCCGGCCAAGTGCCTCAAGGCCGCCCTGATCGACGCCGACGGCGACGGCAAGCTGGACGCAGTGTACGTGTCGGCCGACGGCGAACTGCGGGTCTTCCGCGGCGACGGCGCGGGCAAGTTCGAGGCTGCCCCCGTCACGGGCCAGCCGGCCCCGCCGGCCAAGCCGCTGTGGCAGGGAACGGCCCAGGCGGCGTTCTTCGGCTCGTTCGACCACGCGGGAAAGGCCTCCGTGCTGGTTGTGGGCGCGGGCGGGCTGACGCGATACAGCCTGGCGCCGGAGGCTTCGGCGCCGGCCGACTTCCAGCGCCTGACCGGCGTGGACCTGGGCAAGACCTATCCCCGGTACAAGGACGGCTTCGCCCAGGCCTCTGGCTGCGTGCTGGACGTTAACGGTGACGGCCAGCCGGACCTGCTCCTGCTGAGCCAGGCCGGCGGGATCCTCATGGTCAACCGCGGGTTCGGCGGGTTCCTGTTCGACTACGACGCGGGCAAGCCCTTCGGCATCGGCGAAAAGGCGGAGGCCGTGCCGTTCAAGATCGCGGCCGCCACGCCGATGGCCGGCGGCGACGTCAACGGCGACGGCGCGGGCGATGTCCTGTTGATCGCCGAGGACGGCACGCTCTACGAGGTGCGGAACGTCAAGCCGAAGTAGGCGCCCCTTGGGGGCGTCCGTTGTTGGTGTCAGTTCCGGACTCTTGACGATCTTGTCGCACCTCGGGAGCCTTGGCTGAAGTGCGGCTTGGACCGGCCCCGGGTCGCACGCGGGCGCGAAACGCGGATGTCTTTAAGAAGGATTCTCGGATCCTCCTGAGCGATGCGGATCAAACGAAGCGTTGCTCCTGTGGGGGAATTCCGTCCTTGCTCCCATGCCTGCACGGTTTTGGTGGCAACGTTGAGCAACCGGGCGAAAACGTCCTGGCTCACGCCGAACTGATCCGTCCGGATGTGAGCGATTTCGTCCCCAGACAGCGATTTGGGCGCGTCAGGAACCTCGACCTCCCGACTTGTCAGCGGGCGCCCCGCATCGAGGGCCTCAATCATGCTGTTCATGGCTTCGAGGCCAATCTCGTAAAACGTCTTATCGTTGCTTGCCATAGGTTCTTTCCATCCTCGCGTCCATCGCTTCCTTGACGAGCTTCCACTGGGCTGTTTCCGCCGGGGAGAGGTTCTCCTTCACATTCTTGGCGTAGAAGCTCAGCAGAATCGTAATGCCATATGCCGGATAGTCGGCGTAAAGGACCCGTCTGCCACCTCTCTTGCCGCTGCCTGATCGAGCCCAACGGATCTTCTGGAGACCTCCAGTGCCAGCCACCGTGTCTCCTCGTCCGGCCAAAATGTCGGCCTGCAGATCACGAATAGCCTTGTCGGCAATTCCCTCTGCATGCACGGCGCTGGTGAATGCAGGCGACTCGACGAAGACTCGTATCATGCTAGCCCTCTTGCGGGAGCAACTATACCATCCAATCGGACAATTCGCAAGCGACGATTCTCTGCCGCGTTTGCGTGGGAGCTATGGGAGCCGTGGGACCAACAACGAACAGCGAACAGCCAACGGCCGCGGAGCGGCTCACTTCTTCTTGGCCCTGCCCTTCCTCTTTTCCGCGGGCAGCATGGGTTTCTCCAGGTCGGCGTCGGCGGGGCGGTTGCCGTACTGTTTCCAGAAGGCTTCCTTGAAGGGGTTGACCTTCGGGCCGTCCAGGTCCTCGTTCTCCAGGCAGGGGAGGATCTCGCTCCACCACTGGTCGTAGGCCTTGCTGAGTTGGGCGACGACCTCGGGGTGCTTGTCGGCCACGTCCGTCTTTTCGCCCGGGTCGGCTCGATAGTCGAAGAGTTCCTTGTTGCCTACCAGGCGGAAGCGGCTGTTGAAGATGGAGCAGTTGCGGTATTTGCCCCCCTCGGCCTGTCCGCGGGCCCAGCGCCCGACGTGGCTGACCAGCGTCCGCTCGGCCCAGTCGGCCTTGGGGTCGCTCAGCAGGGGGACGAGGCTCCGCCCGTCGAGCTTGGTGCGGTTGGGGTCCGGATCTTTGGGGTCGTTCTTCGGCTGGGGCAGCTTGCCCCCGGCCAGCTCCACCAGCGTGGGCAGGATGTCCACGTGTGCGGTGAGCTTGTCGCAGGCCTGGCCGCCCTGGATGGTCCCGGTCCACCGCCAGAAGGCGGGCACACGGGTGCCGCCGCGCCAGGGCGTGCCCTTGTTGCCGCGCATGCCCGCGTTGTAGAGCTTGCCGATCGAGTGCCCGTTGTCGGTCATGAAGATCACCAGCGTGTTCTTGTCCAGGCCCCACTGGCCGATCTGCTCCAGCAGCCTGCCCAGGTTGTCGTCGATGTTGGTGATCATGCCGTAGTAGCCGATCGCATTCTTGTCCAGGCCCTTGCCCTCGTAGAGCTTGGTGTACTTCTCGGGGCAGTGGTAGGGTCCGTGCGGGGCGTTGGTGGGGATGTAGGCGAAGAACGGCTTATCGCCCTTTCGGACCTGGTCGATCCACTTGAGGGCCCCGTCGAAGAACACGTCGGTGCAGAACTTCTCGGTCTTGACGAATGTGCCGTTGTGGCGGACGTAGGGGCCGAAGTAGCTGTTCTTCGGGGCGTCGCCGCAGCTTCCGGCGTAGGTCTGCCCGATCCCGCCGGCCCCGTGGATGTAGACCTCGTCGAAGCCTCGCTTGCCGGGCTGGTAGGGGTCCTCGTCGCCCAGGTGCCACTTGCCGAAGACGCCCGTGGTGTAGCCGGCGTCCTTGAGCAGTTGGGGCAGCGTCTGCGCCCGCAGGCTCATCCGCTCGCGCTCGTGGATGGTGTGGGTGACGCCCGAGCGGAACTCGTGGCGGGCGGTCATGATCGAGCAGCGGGTGGGGGCGCAGGTGGGGCTGACGTGGAACTCCTCGAACCGCAGCGACTGGCCCCGCAGCTTGTCCATGTTGGGCGTCTGGATGATCTCGTTGCCGTGGGCGGCGATCTCGCCGTAGCCCTGGTCGTCGGTCATGATGAGGATGACGTTGGGCCTCTTGCCCGCCAGCGCCCCGGCTGCGGGCAACGCGCCGGCCAAGGCGGGGGCCACGTTGGCGGCCCGGGCGGCAGGGGCGGCAGCGGCAGCGACGGCAGCGGTGCAGGCGGACTGGAGGAATCGGCGACGGGTGGTGCGAGATGCGTTCATGACGTTGTCCTTCCTATGGGTCACCGTGGGCTTAACGCCCGTTGGGCGGGGCGGATTGTATCGGCAGCCACCTTTGCCGACGGCGAAGGCGGTGCCTCGGTGTCCGCGGGGCGGCGCCGGGGGCGCTTCCCCTGGATTCGGTTTGCGGGTATAAACCCCGGGTAGGCCGAAGGCCAATGAAGAATGGCGGCTGGGTCCGGCGGCGGCGCCGGGCCGGGTCTTTTGCGTCCGAGCAAAGGAGACGTGCGATGAGACAGTCGGTACTGGCGGTGGCGGCGGTCGGTGTGGTCGGTCTGCTGGCGTACGTGGGTCTGGCCCAGCCGTACGGTCGTCCGCCCAGGCCTGGCGGGCCTCGCGCAGACGCCCCCGCCAGTTCCCCCCTGCCCAAGGATGACGCCGAGAAGAAGATCCTCGACGTGCTGGACGACATGGACCGCAATCAGCGCCGCGGGATGCTGAACGTGCCCAAGGAGGACGGACGGCTGCTGCGGGTGCTGGCCGAGTCCGTCGGCGCCAAGCGCGTGGTGGAGATCGGCACGTCCAACGGGTATTCGGGCATCTGGTTCTGCCTGGCCCTGCGCCAGACGGGCGGCAAGCTGTACACCTACGAGATCGACGCCGGTCGGGCCAAGCTGGCCCGGGAGAACTTCAAGCGGGCCGGCGTGGACGAGCTGGTCACGATCATCGAGGGCGACGCCCACAAGGAACTGCCCAAGCTCAAGGACACCGTCGACAGCGTCGACGTCGTCTTCCTCGACGCCGACAAGGACGGCTACATCGACTACCTCAAGACCATCCTGCCCCTGGTCCGCCCGGGCGGGCTCATCCTGGCCCACAACGTGGCCCAGCAGGCCGGCTCGATGAAGCCCTTCCTCGAAGCCATCACCAGCAACAAGGACCTGGAGACGCTCTTCGTCCACATGCAGGCCGCCGGCGTCAGCGTCTCGCTGAAGAAGCGGTAGAAGAGGACGCAGAGCCGCAGAGGCGCAGAGAGAAGAGAGAGAAAAAAGAAGAGAGAGGAAGCGGCGGGGGACCGTTTCCTCTCTCTTTTCTTCTCTGCTCTGTGTCTCCCCGAAGGGGCCTGTCGGCTGTTCCTCTGCGTCCGCTGTTCAGGCCGTGCGGCGCCGGCGGATGTAGCCGCCGAGCCCGCCGACAGCCAGCGTCAGCAGGGCCAGCGAGGCCGGCTCGGGCACAGCCGTCAGCACCACGTCGTTTTCCATCGTTCCGCCGACGTAGGTGATGGCGAACTGGGCGCCGCCGGCCTCGAAGCGGGCGCCTTCGGGAAGCCCGTCGAAGATGCCGATGACGGGATCGCTGGAATCGTTGCTGACGATCATGTACTGGCTGCCGCCGTAGGAGGCGAAGCTGCCGGTCACGTCCAGCACGAGGTTGGCCCCGTCCATGCTGACCAGGCCGGCCACGTCCAGCATGTCCCACGCCTCGGGGGCGAGTTCGACGTCGAAGAACGAGTCGGGCGCCAGCGTCATGTCGCCGGTGTGGAGCGTTCCGGCGCTCAGGCCCGGGCTGACGGTCGCCCCCGGCAGGGCGGTCGTGCTTCCGATCACCGTGCCGAACCCGCGGAGCGTCTGCCCCGGCTGGAGGACCAGCCCGGCGGGCAGGTTGGTCACGTCCAACGTTGCGGGGGTGGCCACCTCCGTGCCCACGATGATGTCGCCGGTTGAGGGCAGGGGGTTGACCAGGCCCCACTTGACGGCCAGGTACGCGTCGATGTTGGCCCGCTCCATGTCCGACAGGGCCCGCCCGTAGGCGATGACCTCGCCGATCTGGATGTTGCCGAAGTAATTCTCCGTCGACGTGCTGATCGACCCGAGCGACATGTTCGCATGACCGCTCCCCGTGGTGCACGTGAAGGCCGGCAGGCCGTTGGAGGCGTCGGCCAGATCGTTGATATACACGGCGGACCCGTTGGTCAGGCCCTGCCGAATCAGGGCCGCGTACACCAGCGGATCAGTCGTGTGCATTCCCTTGACGCCGGTCCAGCCGGAGCCGTTGGAGATGCCGTACCCGGTCGGCGCCCCGCCGGCGGAGAAGTTGAGCAACTGGAAGCGGTCCCAGCTACCGTTGTCCTGGCCCCACAGGCCGCTGTTGGTCGTGTCGGCGACCTGTCGATAGGCGATGAACAGGCTGAAGTCGGGGAGGACCGAGGAGTTGGTGTCCAGGGCGCTGACGATGCGGTCGTTGACTCCGTCGAAGAGGAGCACGGGGTTTCCGTTGATCGTCGTGCCGGTGGTGGTGTAGACCGGACGGCGGGCAGCGTCGCTCTGCGTCGCCTGGTTGCTCATGCCGCTCTTGTCAGCCCAGTAGCCCACACTCTGCCCGCTCGCGGTCACCGGGGTGGAGGTGTCGGCGGTCTGGTAGAGCGTGGACGTATCGGAGGCGTCCAGCCACAGGCGCGCCGCGGCGGGCATGGTCCCGCCGGCCTTGACCGAGCCCGCGGCGACGGTCAGGCCGTTGGCGGTGTTGGGCCCGGCCAGCACCAGGCTGCCCGCGCCGCTCTTGGTCAGCGTGCCGCTCCCGCTGATGGGGCCGGTCAGCAGAAGCTCCCCGCCCGCGGCCACGTCGACCGCTCCGCCGCCCGCCGCCAGCGTGATGCTGCGGTTGGTCGAGCCGCCGGCCCCGGTGAAGGCCAGCGTGCCCATGGTGGCGGCCCCGCCCATCGCGATGCTGTTGTTGGAGCCGAGGGGGCCAGTCGTCCCACCGTTGGTGACCGAGGCCACCTCGATCGTCCCGGCCCGGATGTCGGTGAGGCCGGTGTACGTGTTGGTCGCGTTCAGCCGAAGGGTCCCGGCGCCTGTCTTGGTCAGATTGCCGCCATAAGGCGAATTCTGGAGGACCGCGTTAATCGTCAGGTCCGCCGCTGGGCTGGATGTGGCGTCGGCCACGTCCATCGTCAGGGTGTTGTTCCCGTTGCCGGTGATGTTGATCATGTTGTTCGAGCCGCTTCCAACGTTGATCGTGGAGGGCGTCGTCCCGCCGACCGTGAACGTGCCGGCGAGTTGGAACGTCGGGTAGGTGGTGTTCACGCCGCCGTTCAGCAGGATCGTCCCGCCGTTCATCGACGCGTTCCACAATGTCTGGAAGTACCCGCCGGGCGACAGGGTCCCGCCGGCGTTCACCGTGACCGCCGCGCTGGTGGTCGTGGCGGCGTTGCCCCAGGTGTCATTGCGGCCGAAGGTCAGCGTCCCGCCGTTGTTGATCACCACGCTGTTGCCGGCCAGCGTCCTGCCGTTGCCGCTGAAGATCAGCGTGCCCTGGTCGATCGTGGTCACGCCGGTGTAGGCATTGCTGGCCGTGATGTACAGCGTGCCGGTCCCGAGCTTGGTCAGCCCGCCGTCGGGCGAGCCGGTGCCGTGCGAGAGGGCCTTGCTGATGGTGGCGGTGTAGCCCTGCGTGTCCACGACCAGGCCGCCCGCGTTGACGTTGGCGGTGACCCCCGAGTTGGGCAGCAGGTCGATGGAGGCGGCCGCCTGGAGGGTGCCGCCGTTGAAGTTGATCGCGGAGCCGGAACTGCCGTCGCTGATGGGACGGGCGGTGCTCAATGTCCCGGCGTCCAGGTTCAGCGTGGTGGCCCCGCCGTTGCCGTACGGGTTGAGCCACAACCGGGCCGCGTCATTGGGGTTGCCCCCGGGGCCCGGCGCGCCCACGTTCACCGTCCCGCCGGCGACTGTGAAGATGCCTCGCCCGTACTGGCCGTTATTCGTGGTGCTCCCGCCGATCAGCGTCGCCGACCCGCCGTTGCCGATGTTGAGCACCCCGCCGGGGTTGACGATGACCGTGCCGGTCGTGCCCGCTATGCCCGTGCCCACCGAGAAGATCTGGCCGTCGGCCTGCGTGACCGTGCCGTCGATGGTCAGGACCCCGCCCCCGGTCGCGTTGATCAGCCCGGCGCCGGTGAGCGATCCGCTCGCCGCGACGTTCAGCGTGCCGTTCTGGACCAGGGTCGAGCCGGCGTACGTGCTGGCGCCGCTCAGGACCATCTTGCCCGCGCCGGTCTTGATCAGCCCGCCGGTGTTGTAGACCTCGTCGAGCAGCGACGCCGAGACGATCAGGTCCGCCGTCGGATCGCCCGTCGAGGCGACGTTGAACGTGGTGGACGGGATGGTCGTCCCGCCCAGGTGGATGCCGGCGTTGGTGGTCCCGGTGGCGGTGATGAACGACCCGGACGTGCCGTCGACCGTAATGGTGCCGCGCAGGTTGAACGCCTGGTAGCCGGCTGCCGCCCCGCTGTCGGCGTTCAGCGTTCCGCCGTTGCGGAGGGTGACGTCGCCGATGGACATGAACCGCCCGCTGCCGTTGGTGATTGTCCCGCCGTCGGCGATGAGCGTCACCGGCGTCTTGTACTGGTAGGAGCCCATCGCGTCGGAGGCGTCGAAGACGAGCGTGCCGCCGTTGCTGACGGTGACCGTGCGCCCACCGACGGTCATGTTGCCCAGGCCCGTGGCGGTGGGGCTGGTGTTGTTGGCCGGAACGGTATCGATGAGGGTTCCGCCGGTGACCTGAACGTTGCCGGCGAAGGTGTTGGCGCCGCTGAGCACCATCGTGCCCGCGCCGCTCTTGACCAGGCCGCCGGCCGTGCCGGGATAGTAGTCTTCCAGCACGCCGCTGACGATCAGGTCGCTGGCGGCGGCGCCGTCGGCCACGTTGAACGTCGTGCCGGTGGAGTTGAGGTGGAAGCTGCTGTTGGACCCGCTGCTGGTGAGGTAGGACGGGTTGGCCGCCGCGACGGTGGTGACGGTGTTCCTGAAGAGGAACGAGTCCCAGGTGGAGTGCCCGGCGTTGGCGGCGATGGTGCCCTCGTTGAGCACCACCGGCCCCAGGGGGGTGAACCAGCCGGCTGAGTTGGTGACCGTCCCGCCGTTGACGGTGATGGTAACCTGCGGGTTGGCCGAGGCGTTGCCGAACGTGTCGTGGCGGGCGAAGCGAAGCGTGCCGTTGGATTCGACGACGATCTGCCCGACTGCCGTCCCGCCGCTGTAGGCCGACCCGCCGCCGGTGAACTCCAGCACGCCCTGCGAGACTGTGGTCTGGCCGGTGTAGGTGCTGGAACCGGTCAGAGTGAGCGTGCCGTCGCCGGTCTTGGTCAGCCCGCCGTCCCCGGCCGAGCCGAGCAAGGGCCTGCTGACGGTGATGTTGTAGCCGGCGGTGTCGAGCGTCGCGCCGCCGCCCAGCACGTTGAGGTTCATGTTGGCGATGTTGGTGAAGGAGGTGTTGTTGTTGCGGGCGCGGATCGTCCCGCCGTCGAGGTTGACGTTGACGGTGCCGGTGGCGGTCGAGTGGAAGGCATACAGCGAGAGCGTCCCGCCGTTGAGGTTGATCGTGGACGTGCCGGTGCCCGTCCACAGCAGCCCCAGGCCGGGATCGCTGTAGCTGCCCTGTCCGGGCGCGCCGAGATTGATTTCCCCGTCGTTGAGCGTGAGCGCAGCGACGCTGGAGGCGTTGTTGGCGGCCATCAGGATCCGCCCGGGCACGTTCAGGGCCCCGCCGTTGACCGTCAGCGAGCCGTTGGCGGCGCCGTTGGTGCCCAGTCGGATGCTGCCGTTGCTGCCGCTGGTCAGGACGTTGAGGGTGCCCGAATCCAGCGTCAGGCTGCCCGTCCCGCCGTTCTCGCCGATGTCGCAGGAGTTGCTGTACCCGTTCGCGTAGAACGTCGCGGCGCCTGCGCCCATGTCGAAGATCATGCTGCCGTTGTTGCCGGCCCCGCCGCCGACGATGAAGCGCGTGCCGCTCGCCGAGCCGGTCATCGAGCCGGTCACCCTCAGCGTGCCGCTGCGGACAACGGTATTGCCCGTGTAGGCGTTGGCGCCGCTCAGGGTGAGCGTGCCGGCGCCGAGCTTGGTCAGCCCGCCGCCGGGCGAGCCGGTGTCCGCGACGAGGGCCGTGCCCACGCCGATGTTGTAGCCGTTGGTGTCGAAGATCGCCCCGCCCGCCTGCACGCGGGTGGTGTACGTGCCTACGCCGGTGCCGGCGGAGTTGGTGAAGAAGATCGCGTTGTCGCCCCGCGCCTGGACGGTGGCGCCGTTGAAGTTGACCAGCGTCTTGGCGGCGTCGGTGCTGTCGGACTGGAAGGAGTAGAGGCTCAGCAGCCCGCCGTTGAGGTTGAGGCTCGTCGTGCCCGTGCCGACGCGAAGCACGCCGTACTGGTCGCCGCCCAGACCCACCGCGCCGCCGGTGCCCACGTTGACCGTCCCGCCGTTGAGCGTCAGCGTGCCGAAATTGGCGGTGTTGTTGGCGCCGATGAGCGCTCGGCTGCCGACGTTGATCGTCGCGCCAGTGTTGACGGTCACGGTGCCGGTGGCCGTGGCGGCGTTGCAGCCGATGTTGAGCCCGGCCGCCCCGGTCAGGGTGATCGTGCCCGCGTTCATGGTCAGCGTGCCGGTCCCGCGGTCGACGCCGACGTAGTTGGCCGAGCCGAAGTTGTTCCCTCCGAACGTGAGCGTGCCGGCCCCCGCGTTCATCGTCAGGCTGCCGTTGCCCCCGCTCTGATAGCCGATCAGAAAGCGGGTGGTCGTGGTATATCCCGTTGCGGTGTTGTAGACGGCCGAGGCGGTGTTGGACTGGCCGATCCTCGGCTCGTCGTTGTTGCCGTCGCCGGGGATCAGGCTCGTGCTCCAGTTGGAGGCGGTCGCGTAATCGGAGTTGGGGGTGGTGGTGAAGTAGGCCGTAGCGGCCAGCAGAGGACACGACGAAACCAGTACAGCCAGAACCATGACAATGGATCCGCGCTTCATGGGATGTCTCCTTCAGTTTCCGCTTCCGGCGAACCGGAAAAGCAGACGAATTCCTCACACTCGTCAGGGCCCTTTGGACGGGCCCGCCGTGGACCGGAAATGCAACACAAATGCCCCACAGGGCATTCTGCAGCCACTATCAAGTCTACGACGTTTGCCCCGGCTGTCAAGGCTGAACTGCCCTGCGGTTTTGTTGGAATTCTCCGCCCGCAGTGGAGTTAAACCTCTCAGCCCCACGGGGCCATGATCAAGGAGACCCGCCATGTCGGACGCAGCCGTCGATCGTCGCTCGTTTCTGGGCAGCCTGGGGGCCGGTTCGCTGGGAGCTGCGATGGCTGGCCACCTGGCGGGCCAGGCGCTGTCGGCGGGGCCCAAACCGGCCCGCAAGTGGGAGCCCGTCAGCGACCGCAAGATCCGCTTCGGGATCGTGGGCTTCGGGCACTGCCAGTTCGGGGCGGCCTTCAGCTTCCAGAACCATCCCAACGTGGAGGTGGTGGCCGTCAGCGACCTGATCCCCGAGCGGTGCAAGGGCCTGATGCAGGCCTGCCGCTGCTCCAAGTCGTATCCGTCGCTGGAGGAGTTGATCAAGGACCCGAAGATCGAGGCGGTGTTCGTGGCCACCGACGCCCCCAGCCACGCCCGCCATTGCATGGAGGTGCTCAAGAGCGGCCAGCACGTGATGACGGCGGTGCCGGCGGCGTTCGGGTCGATCGAGGACGCCGAGCAGCTCCTGGAGGTGGTCAAGAAGACGGGCCTGAAGTACCAGATGGCCGAGACGAGCTGCTTCCGCCCGGACAACTACGCCATGCGGACGCTCTACCGCGCGGGCGCCTTCGGCACGCTGGTGTACAGCGAGGGCGAGTACTATCACTACCACACCACGCCGATTCCGTCGTACAAGGGCTGGCGAGTGGGCCTGCCGCCGCTGTGGTACCCGACGCACTCGACGGCCTACTACGTGGGCGTGACGGGCAAGCGGTTCACGTCGGTCTCGTGCAGGGGATTCAAGGGCGCGTTCGACGCGTTCAAGCCGGGCGCCAACCGCTATAACAACTCCTTCGCCGACGAGATCGCGCTGTTTGCCACCAGCGAGGGCGGCGCCTCGCGGATGCTGGTGAGCTGGACCGTCTTCAACCGCATCGAGGAAACCGGGCGGGTGTTCGGCTCGAAGGGCTCGATGGACGCGACCATGAAGTACCGCGGGGGCGGGCACAACCTGCCCGACGTCTCGCTGCCGCCCCTGCCGCCCGGCGTGAACCCGGGCGGGCACGGCGGCTCGCACGGGCAGCTCTGCCACGAGTTCGTGTCTGCCATCCTCGAGAACCGCCAGCCGCTGGTCAACGTCTACGAGGCCCTGGCCATGACCGTGCCGGGCATCGTCGCCCACCAGTCGGCCCTCAAGGACGGCGAGACGCTCAAAGTGCCGCAATACGACCCGCCCACATAGATGCGGCGAGCGGCGCGTTGGGCCGGCGGGCAAGGACTTGTTTGCGGGCGGGTCCAGGTCGCTCATTCCCGCTGAAGCGTCGTCTTGCCAGGCCCGGCCTGGAACCACGCCGTGCCGCTGTCACTGGGGACGGTGATCGTCTGCCTGGCGCCGCCGGCGGGGCGGAGCGACCACTGCCCCGCCTCCAGGTCCGTCACCAGGCAGCGCGTCCTGTTCGGGCCGGTCAGCTCCACGGTCACGGCCCGGCCGCTTCGGCGCAGGTCTCGGCGCGATAGCACTACCCACGTGTCAGCAGTGCCTCCGTCAGGTGGGGCGGAGTCGGCCCGGGCCGACAAGCGCACGCCGACGCGCTCGCCCGCGTCGATGCGAGAGGCCGCCAGGCGGCCGCCGCTTTCGCGGTCGGTCATCTGCATCACCGTCAGGAAGAGGTCCTCGGCTGAGGGCTTCCTGGGCGACAGCTCGATCCGCCACGTCCCCAGTTCCATGCGGGCCTTGACTTCCTCGCTTGTCTCGGGATCGTTCTTCCAGTTCTGACCGTTCGACCAGAACTCCTTGCCGGGCCCGCCGATTCTCTCCACGTCGAGGTTGTCGGGCTCGGGCAGCAAGGCCGACAGCACCAGGCGCCCTGTCTGCTCGCCGGCGGTGCGGTCCACCACCGCACCGGCCCGCTCCAGTCGAGGCTCCTCCTGCGTGTGCAGGAGCCAGCTCTTCTTGAAGGCGGGATCGGCTGACACCACGCGGTCCAGCACGATCATCACAGCCGGCACCTTGGGCTCTGGCAGGTGCAGGAAAACCATCTGTCGTCGCACGTCGCGGACCTTGCTGCTGTAGGCGGCTGTGATGTCGCCGCTCAGCAGTGTCCAGTCGGGGGCCTTCGCGTCGGGCCCGAAGCCGTGGGCCAGCACCTCTCCCGTGCGATAGCCCTTGGCGGGCGCCAGCAGGTCCTGGAGGGTCCTGGGCTCGCTCCGCCGGTTGGGCAACCGCTGCCCGCCGTCGTTTCCGTAGCCGGACCTGCCGAACTGCTCGCCTGGGTCGTGGACCAGCAGGCAGTTATGGGCCACGGTCCGCCAGTAGTAGTTGGAGCAGTGCGGGCTGCCGTAGGCCCCCGACGAGCCCTTGTAGAGACCCGTGTCCATGGCCAGGGCGCCCTTGTGGTAGATCTGGAAGACCCCGGCGTCCAGGTGCTGGTGGTTGGCGAAGTTGTAAACGTTGACCTTCATCTCCGCGATCGTGGCGTCCTGGCCCCAGGACGTGCGGGCGATCATCCAGCCGCAGGGCGGGCCGAAGTATCGCGACAGCGGCAGGGCGTCGATGGGTCGGGCTTCGAGCTTCTCGTCGCGCCACAGGAACTCGAAGATCAGTTCGCCGTCGTCGCTCCTGCCGCCCTGGGCCAGGTGCTGGCTCAGCAGCGCGGGGTCGCCGTAGTAGCTGGCGATCAGCACGGGCCCCATCCACGCGGGCCAGACCTGCCCGGGGCGGCGGGCGTCGAGGAAGCCGTCGCCCCCGCGCAGACGCTGCCCGTCCGGGCGCGTCTTGTACACGTACCAGTAGGGCACGTTGCGCTGGGCGGGATTGTACACGTTGCCGGCGCCCAGCCTGTCGAAGATGAACAGCGGGTAGCACTCCCACGAGAATCGGTGCGGGCCATATGACGTTCCCTGGTGGTGGGCTCCGCCCGCGTAGAGCCAGTTGCGGGCGGGCACGTGCTCGCCCAGCACCCGTCCGGCGGCGTGGTCGTACAGGTCCGGGAACTCATCGTAGACGGCGATGCCGGCCGACAGCATGTCGCGCATAATCATTGCCTCCGACGCGTGCCCGGTGACGCTGCCTTGGCGGGTCGGCGGGTAGCCGCACTCCTGCGTCCCGGCCAGGCGGACCAGCTCGCGGACGAACGCCCGCTTCTGGTCGTCCGTCAGCAGAGGATAGAGCCAGTCGTACACGATGGCGCCGGTGACCATCCACCGCCCGGTCACGCGGCAGGCGTCCTGGCGGTGGGGCAGCTCAGCCTTGCGCAACAGGCGCAGCGTCTCCTCGATGGTCGCCCGACCTTTCTCGCGGTCGCCGCCGACGAGGTACTGAAGCGCCTCCCATTCGACGCGATACTGGTCGCTCCTGCGGGCCATGCTCGCCAGCCGCTGGGCCAGCGGTTTGAGCATCGGATGCTCCAGGCGGGCCTTGAGGGCGGCGACCTGGCTGGCCCGCAGGTACAGCCGCGGATGTTCCGCGGGGGGCACGGGCAGGCGAACGCCCCTGACGTCTTTCCAGGCAATCGGCTTCGCCTGGCCGGCCGCGACCGACGCCATCGCCGCGACCAGCAACGCACCAATCAGCCGCGCAGTCCTCATGGGGTGTCTCCCTGGGTGTCGCAGAGCCTAACGTTGCCGGGGCGGGATTATGGAGGCGGAACTGGAGGCCTCGCGGGGCGCGGATGCGGGAAGGACGTGCAGCGGTCGGTGGTTGGGGCGCGGGAAGCGGCTCGCCGGTCGCCCGGCCCGTCGAGCGGCTAGCTCTTGGCCTGGCCGCCGGCTTTGAGATCTTTCATGAACCTCTTGGTCGCCTGCCACCAGCCGGCCTTCTCGCTCCACTTGTGCTTCTTGCTGGACCAGATCACCACGCCGTCGGCGCCGCTGCGGAAGGCGGACCTGAGCTGGAAGGACCAGAAGGCCTGCGGGATGTCCTTGCCCTTTCGCCCGTGGAACTTGGGCATGAGGAACAGGTAGACGGGCTTGTGATGCCGGTGGCCCTGCTGCACCAGCTTGCGGGCGGTGCGGCCCCACATCCGGCGGTTGACGTTGTGGACGTACATCGACGGGAAGAACGCGTCGACGACCTTCTCGATGGGCCGTTTGAGCGGGGTCAGGTTCGACGGCCCGACGGCGTAGAAGCCGATCTTGCACTTGGGGGCGGCCTCGCGCGCCCACTTGGCGACGTTCTTCAGGTGCTGGGTGGAGACGTTGTGGTCGGCGCGGTTGGTCTTCTCGATGTCGAACACGACCGGGCCGCCGGTCTTGTCGTACTTGCTCTTCACGCTGGACAGGACCCCTTGCTTGGTCTTGGTGTTGTAGCACAGCTCGATGGGCACCAGGCCGTAGCGGGTCAGGTCGTCGGGGCGGCCGCGGTTGTGAATGTGCTCGTAGACGATGAACGGCTTCTTGCGGTGCAGCCCCTTGTCGCCCGCCGCGTCCGGGCCGGGCCGGTCGGCTTTCCCTTGGGGACGCTTGTCTCGCTTGCCTTTGGGGGCGGAGTGTTTGTCGTGCTTGCCCTTTGCCCCGGAATGCTTGTCGTGCTTGCCTTTGGCTTCGGGCTTGCGATCTCCGCCCTTCCTGGCGGCGGCAGACGCCATAGTCATCGGGCAGAGCAACGCCGCCGCGAGCAGGAATGGCCAGAGCCTTCGCGCGATCATGCCTCCCATTCTATCTGTGGGCTTATCTCTCGGGGAACGAAAATCACCGCCCGCGTTTCGGCATTTCACGCCCCTTGCACCGGGGTCGGCCGGGGGCGATACTGGGCGCAACGAGGTGCCTATGGACCGTTCAGAACGTATGGGAACCGACAAAGCGGCCGTCAGCCGGCGCGAGGTGCTGGCCCAGGCGGCCGGGGCGGCGTTGGCGGGGCCGCTGCTGCTTTCGCGGGCGGACAGGGCGGTTGGTGCGAGCAAGGCGGCCGGCAAGCGCCCGAACATCCTGCTGATCATGACCGACCAGCAGTTCGCCGACGTCATGAGCTGTCGCATGGGCCGGCAGTATCTTCACACGCCGGCTATGGACTCTCTGGCGGCCTCGGGCACGTTGTTCACGCGGGCCTACAGCTCCAACCCCCTGTGCATGCCGCTGCGCAATTCGCTGTTCACCGGCCGCTATCCGCACGAGACGCGCGTCACCCGAAACGCCAATCCCCAAGGGGGTCTGGACGTGGCCAACCTGCCCTGCATGGGCGCCTACTTCCGCAACGCGGGCTACGAGACCGCCTACTTCGGCAAGTGGCACCTGTGCTTCAACCAGAAGAACGCCCGGGAGCACGGGTTCGACGTCATGAATCAGGGCAAGTCCAAGGACGGGCCGGACGCCCGGGCCGCCGATGGCGCGACCGCGTTCATCGCGCGGGCGCACGACAAGCCGTTCCTGCTGGTGGCCAGCTTCCTCAACCCGCACAACATCTGCGAGTGGGCCCGGCGCCTGGCGGGGCGAAAGCAGGGCCTCAACTGCGGAGAGATCGGCGAGCCGCCGGCGCTGGACCGGCTTCCGCCCGCGCCGGCCAACCTCGACCCGCCCCGCGACGAGCCGGACGGCATGACGCTGATCCGCCGCGCGTACCAGGTCCCCGACGGGTCGTTCCCGGTGGCGAAGTTCACAGCCGACGACTGGCGCCGCCACCGCTGGGGCTACTATCGCATGACCGAGCTGGTGGACGCCGAGATCGCCCGTCTGCTGGCTGCCCTGCGCAAGGCGGGCCTGGAGGAAGACACGCTGGTCGTCTTCACCAGCGACCACGGCGACTGCGCGGGGGCCCACCGCTTCAACCAGAAGACGGTGTTCTACGAGGAGTCGGCCCGCGTGCCGATGATCGTCTCGTGGAAGGGCCGCACGCCGGCCGGCACGTGCGACAAGCTGGTCAACACCGGCGTGGACATCCTGCCCACGCTGCTGGACAGCGCGGGGGCGGATATCCCCGCCAAGCTGCCCGGGCGCAGCCTTCTGGGCCTGGCCATGGGCAAGAGCGTGCCCGAGTGGCGCGACTTCGTGATCGTCCAGAACGACATGTGCCAGACCGGCACGGTTGACGGCCTGCGCCCGACCATGCAGGGGCGGATGATCCGCACCGCACGCTACAAGTACTGCGTGTACAGCCGCGGGCAGCGGCGCGAGTCGCTGGTGGACCTTCAGGCCGACCCGCTGGAGACGACCGACCTGGCCGGCCAGCCGGCACATCGCGACACGCTGCTGGCCCACCGCCAGATGCTCGCCCGCTTCGCCAAGGAGCACAACGACAAACTGGCGGCTGAGCTGCTGGCCGACGACGTCAAGCCGATTCCGTGGTGAATTGCGGTCCGAAGGGCTGGCCCCAAGGGTCCGGAATGCGGATTGCGGAATGCGGATTGAACGGCGGGACGCAGAGGAGCAGAGGAGCAGAGGAGGAGAGAGGGAGAGAGATACAGAGGCGCCAAGGCGCTCGGTGCGGCTTGCCATTCGGCGATGCAGGCTGATGATCAGCCAGGGAAGACGATCATGAAACATGCATGGGCATTGGCAGCGGTCGTCATGCTGGCGGGCATGCTGGTTGGCTGCCCGGAGTACCGCATCATCTGGGCCCCCGACGGCACCAAGGCCCTGGTGGCGGGGAAGGACCAACTCTACCTCTGTGATGCCGACGGCAAGCTCCAGCCGCTGGCGGCTGTCCCGCGCGGGCCCATGGCTTGGACGGCGGATTCCAGACAGTTCGTGATCCGTAGAGAAATTCCCGTCAAGAACTGGGAAGAACTTGCGGCCGGCCTGCCGGCGGATCAACTGGCCTATCTCAAGCGGATGAGTGAAGACTGGATGGACCATCTGCGCAAGACCCCTGACGCCAGGGTCTACAGAGGCAGGTTGGGCGCCCTGATGGCCCTGTATCTGAGCGCCCACCACAATGAAGAGATAACCCGGATCGCCCAGGGCGATTGGAGGGGCAAACAGAAGGTCTCACCGACGGTCGATGAGCTGACTCTTTGCACTTTCGCGGACCGGAAACTCGGCATGACGCCGATTTGCCGATCCGCCATTCCGATCATCAGGGCCAAACTCGCGCCGGACGACAAGTCGCTCGCCTTTACCGCCGATTTCGAATACCCCCGAGGAACTTCGTTGAGGCTCTACGCGGCATCGCTGCGGAGCGGAAGCGTGCCCACGCTGCTGGAATCGGCGGCCGGCGGGTTCGACTGGCTCCCGTCCAGGCCATCGTTGTTGCTTGCGGCGTCCCGGCGCGGAGGAGAAGAAGGGACGATCCAGTTGTGCGAGCGAGATTCGACGCCACCTGCCACAGCGCCAGTCGAAGACCCGCACGAGGGAAACCCTGCGGGAAAGACGCTGAATCATGTGATGTTTGAGCGCGAGGCCGGAATCGCCGCCTTTGCGGATGGGCGAGTGCTCTTCTCCTCAGGAATCGTGCCCTCTCCTTCGACAGACACCGATGACTTCTTCTTGCCGCGTCTGTTCCTTCAACGCATCGATCTTCAATCCCACCTGCCATCGAGCCAGGCTACGATCGTCGTGAAGCAGGACAAGAAGGGGCCTTTCGAGAAAGGACTGCACTATTTCTCCGCCAGTCCGGACGGGCGGTACGTTGTGATCCCGACGGAGAACGGGACGCTTCTGATGCAGGAGTTGGAGACTTCGGCCTCGGTATGGATTCGCGTGGCTGAGGGTGAGGTGAACTATACCCTGCCGGTATGGAAGGACAAGGACACGTTCTGCTTCGTAGCCCCCGAGCGGTCGGTCTTCGCCTCTCCGAATCGGGCGGAAGTCGTCCTGATTACCGTCGGCAAGCGGTGCGGCTGGCTGCCCTGGATAGCCACCTGGTCCTGTCGGGTCATCAGCCGCGACTGGCCCGATGGACTGATGAAAGAACTGGATGAGTGAGCCGGGGAGAAGCTCACCACCCGCCTTGTGCGGGTCGGAGCATGATTAACAGCTAGCGCTGGCCGGCAGGCGGGCCGGGGCAAGCCCGGCGGTGGGCGGCGAAGCAGTGTCAATCATCGGACCGCTTCATCGGCATACAATTACCGACATCTTCGCCCCTGCCGCCGCACAGGCCCAACGGGCCGGCGTATGATAGCCCTGGCCGAAGCGCAGCGCAGGCCAGGGTAGCGGTGGCGTCATACCCAAGCCCTGTAAGGGCGATATAACGGGTCGCGCGTGTTTATCGCTGCCGCGTCGGTGTTCCACGGGTTATCCCGCCCCGTTGGGGCTGCGCGGGTTGCGGGCCTGGTCCCCAGGCCTTCGCTGCGCTGCGGCCTGGGCTACTTTCTTACGTGCCTTCGGCCCTGGCACCCTTAGGGATGGCCTGCCAGCCGGAGGCAGGCATGCGAAAGACGTGGGTAATTGTGACTTTCGTCGGCGGGTTACCAACAGCGAACAACCAATAACTCACCGCAAGGTCGGTTCGCCCCGCTCGTCCGGGTAGGAGGCGAAGGTGAAACCGTGGGCCTCTTCCCACTCGTTCACGCCGGCGGGGTGAACGGCGGCCTCCGCGGGGGAGATGCGGCAGGGGACGTAGAGCAGTCCTTGGCGCAGGGCGCGGCTGGCTCGGGCGTGCCCGTCGCGGATGAAGAAGTAGTGGCCCAGGCGGACGACGTTGATAGGGAAGGCGGGGTGCAGGCCGGGCTCGTCCGGCCCGGCTGCGTCGGCGGAGGCTTTGTCCGCCGCTTCCGCATCAGAGCCCTGGAGATCGCGGATGTCCTTGGTGGGGAAGAGGCTCTTGGGGCACAGGTAGCCGTTGATGCCGGCCGGGCCGGGGTCGCGTTGGCGATAGGCCTGGACAATCATGGCGGCGACGGATTCGGGGCTGGCCCAGGTGGTGTCGACGACGAGGTGGAAGTTGCTCAGGTCGTCGCACTGGATGTCGTAGAGCGTCTCGAATCGCTCGTTCTCCAGCTCTCGCCGGTGGAGGTTGTTTCGCATGGCGTCGTGGACGTCGGTGTGGGCCTCCTCGGGGCGGTTGTGGGCCAGCACGCGTCGCCCGGCCGCCAGGGGGTCCACGTAGAGGAAGACGTTGAACGAGCCCTGGACGAAGTGCCAGGCCAGTCGGGAGTCCAGGATGAGCTTCTGGTCGCCGCGGGCGTTGAGGTCCTGGATGTAGCCGTCGATCATCCGGTCGACCTGGCTGTCGCTCATGGCCTGCTTGTTGAGTTCCAGGACGGTGATGCCCTGACGGGCGGCCAACTCGCGGAGCATCGAGCCGGTGGTGAGGATGGCGTAACCGAGCTTGTCGCGCAGCACGGCGGCGACGGTGCTCTTGCCGCTGCCGATGTCGCCGGTCAGGGTGATGATGTTCTTCATGGCCGGACAGTATAGAAGAGAAGTTTCAACAGATGAATGTTCAATTTCCAATTACCAGGGAAAATGCCCAACGAAGCCATGTTCAACGGGCTTCAATCCCACAACCGCGTTTGGGTATTCGAGTATTTGGATATTGAGAATTGATTGAGCTTCTCCCGCAGCGTCGTCAGCGACGAGTGTTTCACGGCGTGAGGCAGGGCCAGTCGTCGCAGGAAGTTGCCCAGGTTGTACGCCAGAGCGAACAGTTGCAGCCGGACCTGGTTGTCCA